>Ga0247807_10000062_pt1 | contig 115422 bp, 70 predicted proteins | sample UWRJL074202C1_FD_179931 | JGI IMG/M metagenome (GOLD analysis project Ga0247807, IMG submission 179931) | Plant litter microbial communities from Arlington Agricultural Research Station in Wisconsin, United States - UWRJ-L074-202C-1 | ecosystem: Environmental > Terrestrial > Plant litter >...
CGAACGTTTCCTTGACGTGGTCGTTGACGGTCAGGTCGACATAACGGCGGCGGTACCTTTGTTCGGCATCCGAAAAAGCATCGTGGATTTTACCATCGGCATCGGTTTTTACGACAGGCAGCGGCTTGAGCGCTTTGGCCAAAACCGTCAGGCCGTAAACATGCACCGAAATTTCACCCACTTTGGTCTTGAAAACCGTACCGCGGATTCCGATGAAATCGCCGATGTCGAGCAATTTCTTGAACACCACTTTGTACATCGTTTTGGCTTCGTCGTTCGAAATGTCATCGCGCGAAACGTAGATCTGGATGCGGCCTTCGGCATCCTTGAGTTCGGCGAAAGACGCATTTCCCATGTCGCGGAACGACATCAGACGCCCGGCGAGCACGACTTCCTTTCCGTCGTATTGCTCGAAATCCTTGAGAATATCGGTGGAATAGGCGGTTGTGACGAATTCGTTTGCCGGATAAGGCTCGATGCCCAGATTGCGCAAATCGGTCAGTGATTTTCTGCGGAGTATTTCCTGTTCGGATAATGCCATTGTGAGGTGCTTTTGAAAGGCGCAAAGATATTGATTAAGTTTCAATGGCAAAAGTATAGCTGTAGCAAAATTTGAATTGAATCGTTATATTTGGCGCAATTAAATGCTATAAAATTATGAAAATCATCCACCTCATTTTGATCGCCGTTTCTTCGGTATTTTTTACCAGTTGCCAGATTACCGAAAACATCTACCTTCAGGAAGACGGAAGCGGCAAGATCGTTTACGACATTGATGCCTCTGAACTCATGGCGCTTGCCGGGGATAAAATGGGCGAGGCGGGAAAAGAAAACATCGATTCGACGATGACCTTCAAGCAATTGTTCGAAGATAGAAAAGACAGTATCGCCAAATTGACGTTGGAAGAACAACAGCGGCTCATGAAATTCGAAGACGTTTCGATGCACATGCAGATGAATTCGGCGCAAAAGACGTTCAAGATATCGCTGCTCAAGGATTTCAAGAAAACGGCCGATTTGCAGGACATGATGGAGGCGATGAAAGCGATGCAGTCACTCGATAAAAAAGTGGACGATGCGAATAATCCATTTGGATCGATGATGAAATCGGGCAATAATACCGATTTGAAATATGCTTACGACGGCAAGGTTTTCAAGCGCACGATGAAGGTTATCGATCCCAAGATACAGGAGCAATCCAAAGATACGACCGGTATGGTGAAGATGATGTTTTCGACTTCGAAATACACTTTGAAATACCATTTCTCGAAGAAAGTCAAATCGGTCTCGAATCCGAATGCGGTATTGAGCGACGACAAGAAAACCGTTACGATTCCGTATTCGCTCGTGGAATATATGGAACAGCCCGAAAAAATGAGTTTTGAAGTGGTTCTGGACAAGAAATAATTAAGATTTTGTTGGCGCAAAACCTTCGTATCTTTGCGTCACAACTACAAAAGCCATGAATAAAATTGTCCGCCTCGCCGATTTGGGATTGAAGGATTATCAGGAAACCTGGGATTTTCAGGAAGCGCTTTTTTCGGGGATCGTCGACCTCAAAATCAGGAACAGGCGAGAGGAATTGAATCTTGAAACGCCCAATTATTTCTTATTTGTCGAACATCCGCATGTGTATACTTTGGGCAAAAGCGGCGATTTCGACAATCTGCTCATCAGCGAAAAACAATTGGCCGAAAAAGGCGCGACATTTTACAAAGTGAACCGCGGCGGCGACATTACGTATCATGGTCCGGGGCAAATCGTCGGTTATCCGATCTTGGATCTGGACAATTTCTTCACCGACATCCACAAATATTTGCGTTTTCTGGAGGAACTCATCATTTTGACTTTGGCGGATTATGGGATTGCGTCAACCCGCAGTACGGGAGAAACCGGTGTTTGGCTCGGTGTCGGGACGCCGTTTGCACGTAAAATCTGTGCGATGGGCGTTCGTGCCTCGCGTTGGGTGACGATGCATGGTTTTGCATTGAACGTCAATGTCGACCTGGGTTATTTCGACAATATGATTCCGTGTGGGATCCGTGGAAAGGCCGTTACTTCGTTAAACGTCGAATTGGGCGTGGACCACGTCGACATGGACGAAGTCAAACACAAAATCAAAAAACATTTCACGGCGTTATTTGAAGCCGAACTCCGGGAAAGCTCAAGTCTTCTTCAAAATCCAATGCCAGTTGATCCGGTAAAAGCCTGAAACTCATGCGGTGGTACTTGGTCGTTCCGTATTTTCGGATCGCTTCGCGGTGTTCCAGCGTAGGATAGCCTTTGTTTTGTTTCCAGTTGTACATCGGGAATTCTTCATGGATTTGCTCCATATAGGCGTCGCGGTAGGTTTTGGCCAATACCGAGGCGGCGGCGATGCTTTTGTATTTGGAATCGCCCTTGACGATGCAACTGTACGGAATATTGTTGAAAGGTTTGAACCGATTGCCGTCCACAATTATATATAAAGGTATGGTGTGGAGTTTCCCGATGGATTCCTGCATGGCCTTGATCGAAGCGTTGAGAATGTTGATTTCGTCGATAACCAACGGGTCGAGATGCGTCACGGCAAAACACAGCGCTTTTTCCTCGATGATGGGTTTGAGTAGCGAACGGTTTTTTTCGGTGAGGAGCTTGGAGTCGTTGAGCAGGTCGTGGTCGAACGCGTCGTGCAGGATCACGGCAGCGGCCGTTACGGGACCGGCAAGGCAACCTCGTCCGGCTTCATCGGTGCCGGCTTCGAAAACAAATTCGGAAAACCTTGAAATTAACATCAAATAATTTTTTTACAAATTTATGAAAAATCGCCCAACCTTTTGTTGGGTTAATGCATCCATATAAGAAGTCGCAGTAAGATATTATTAACATAAATTTATTTTTAACACGGCTCCGTTACTATATAAATTTGTTTAATTAAGAAATTATTAAGAAGTTTGCGAAATAACTAACTCAAATAAATTTAATATGAGATCTAAGTTCAAGTGGATTTTTGCGCTAATGCTAGCGTTCTCAATGCAGTTTTCTTTTGCACAGGAGAAAACAATTACGGGTACAATTACCGAAGGCGGATTACCATTGCCGACAGTAAATGTTACCAACAAGGCAACAAAGACGAGCACACAGTCTGATTTTGATGGAAATTACTCGATCAAAGCCAAGGCAGGAGATGTGTTGTTGTTTTCGTTCGTGGGCTATACAGACGTTTCGATGACTGTCGGAGCTTCGGCCAAAATGAACATCACGATGAAAACCGACGCCCAACAGCTCGGGGAAGTAGTTGTAACCAGCCAGGGTATCAAGAAAGAGAAAAAGGCGTTGGGTTATGCCGTGACGACGATTAAAGCCGAGGAATTCGCTGCAAAACCTTCTACAGATGTCGTTAGGGCATTGACTGGTAAGGCGCCCGGAGTAAACATTCAGCAAACCAGCGGTTTGTCAGGTTCAGGAACAAACATTATCATCCGTGGTTATTCTTCGATTACAGGGAGCAACCAGCCGCTTTTTGTGGTGGATGGAATTCCGTTCAATTCAGATACCAACACAGATGGTAACTTCGTCGAAGGTGCGACCAATGCATCAAGCCGTTTCTTGGATTTGGATCCGAACAATATTGAGTCAATCAGTATCTTGAAAGGTTTGAGTGCGACTACGCTTTACGGTTCTGCCGGTTCAAAAGGGGTGGTTTTGGTTACAACCAAATCTGGAAATACAAAAGATATCAACAAAAAAATGGAAGTGACCGTTGCCCAGTCGATGTTTATGACTGAGATTTCGTCATTGCCGGATTTTCAAAACAACTACGGTGTTGGTAACGACAACGATTACAGGACAACTTTCGGAAACTGGGGGCCAAGTTTTGCGACCAGAGGCGAAAGCGGGATTGGAGCAGATGGTACTGTGCCACACCCTTACGAATATTATGGAGAAACTGTTTTTCCGGAATATCAAGGAAAAAGAGTGGCTTGGAGGCCTTACAATAACGTAAGACCGTTTTTTACTACAGGACGTGTAAGCACAACTTCGGTTAACGTAGGTGGAAGATCAGAAAATACTTCATACAACATGAACGTTGGTAATACGGATGATTCAGGTTTTATCGACAACAACTCCTACAAGCGTTTGAATTTGAGCGCCGGTGGAAGTACAAAATTGTCTAATGGATTTACGTTCTCTACGACAATGAACTACGTAAGAACAGACAAGACTGCTCCATTGACCGGTTATGGTTATGGGTCGGGTTCTGTGACGCCATCGACTTTTGCTACGATTTTCTACACACCTAGAAACTTTGACTTGTTCGGACTTCCATACCAGAATCCAGTAACACAAGAATCGGTATTTTACAGAAGGGACATCACCAACCCAAGATGGTTGTTGGCCAATTCAAGCGATGATGAAGCGGTTAGACGTTTCTTCGGAAATTTCACGACTTCTTATGAAATCAACTCATGGTCGAATATTTCTTACCGCATGACTTTGGATAACTATACGCAAAGAAAAAGATACTACATCAACAGAGGTAGTAACCAATTCAATGACGGGTACATGAGGACGACCAACAACGAGAACACCATTTTTGACCATACTTTGAGCTATACTTTCAACAAGGAATTGGGCAAAAGCGATACTTGGGTACTCGATGGTACGATCGGAGCCAACTCGCGTGGTGAAAATTATGACTACACCCGTTTGGACAGTTACAACCAGTTCGTTTTTGATTTCAACGAACACCAGAATTATGAGGTTCACCAAGGTTCGACTTACAAGCAGAATTTCAACATTCTTGGTATTTATGCCAGTACAACCTTGGCATTCAAAAAATTCTTATACTTAAACTTGCAGGGAAGAAAAGATTATTTCTCTTCATTGCAGAAAGAGAACCGCTCTTTGTTTTACCCTTCAGCGTCACTTTCATTTGTTCCGACAGATGCTTTTACTGCGCTCAAGAACAACAAAACGATCAATTATTTGAAGTTGAGAATCGGGTACGGTTCGTCTGCGGGCTTCCCAAGGCCTTACCAAACGGTCATCGGCCTCAATTCACAAACCAGTGTGTTCAATCCGCAAGGTTCGGATCAAACGGTTAACACTATTGCGCCTGACCAGTATGTCGGTAACTTAGATTTGAAGCCGGAATTGTTCAAGGAGATCGAATTCGGTTTGGAGGCAAAATTGCTCAACAACCGTGTAGGTATCGATTTGTCTTTGTATGACAAGCGCTCGAATGATTTGATCGTAGACAGAGAATTGGATCCGGCATCGGGTTACATCGGACGTACCGACAACATCGCCGAGGTGAGCAATAAAGGTATCGAACTTGGTTTGAACCTTGCAGTAATCAGATCGCAGACCGACGGGTTCTCATGGGATCTCAATTCTACCTTTACCAAAAACAAGAACATTGTTGAGGAATTGGGTCTTGGTATCGAAAAGTTAGGGATTGCCGGATTTACCAACTTAGGTAACTTTGCTGTTCCTGGAAGGCCGTACGGTGTAATCCTGGGTAGCTCTATCCAAAGAGACGGAAACGGAAATTATGTAGTAGGTGCCGACGGTAACTACTTGGTCAACAATGAACTTACTGAAATCGGTGATCCAAACCCAGATTGGAAATCAACCGTAATCAATGAATTCTCGTATAAAGGTGTAACGCTTGGTGTACAATTTGAATATACGCAAGGAGGAGATATTTATTCAAACACTGCCAATGCTTTGCTTTCGAGAGGGGTTACCGAAGACACGAATTTCGACCGTTCGCAAACCTATGTTTTGCCAGGGGTTAATGCCAATGGAAACATCAACACAATCCAGATTGGGGCAACACAATACGGTTTCAACAACTCTGGTTTCTTTATCGACGAGCAGTCGGTTTATGATGGAACTACTTTGAGGATGAGAGAGATTTCATTGTCTTACAGCTTGCCAAAGAAATTCCTTGACAAGACACCATTTGGAAAGATGTCAATTTCCGTTATTGGTCAGAACTTATGGTTCAAAGCATTCAATTTTCCAGAACACATGAATTTCGATCCTGAGGTGATGAGTTTGGGTGTTGGTAACGGACAAGGTTTCGATTACCTCACAGGGCCTTCGAGCAAGCGTTATGGATTCAATATCAATTTAACTTTTTAAAAAAGATGAAACTGAAAAGAAATATTATTAATTTATTTTTGGCAACTGCATTCTTAGGATTTAGCGGTTGCGAAACAATGGACCTGGATCAGAATGAAGATCCGAGTGCATTGGCAGCCAATTACCTTGATCCGATCTACACTTTCAACTACGCACAGTTGCAATTGCCGGATTTCGTCAATTCGGCTAACGGATTTACACAGCGCGTGACCAGACAGATGGCCATGACTGGTGGTAATACTTACAACAATGCATTTGCTCCTGTCAATTTTGACAACAACTGGACTACCGGTTATTTGATCCTCAACGCGATCAAAGTAATGGAGCCTAAGGCAACAGAAATGAATGAAACGTTCATTTTGGGTGCGTCAAAAGTAATCCGCGCTTACGTGTTGATGACAATGACTGATATGTATGGTGACATTCCGTACTCTGAAGCTTTGATGGGGAATGCAAACCTGTCTCCGAAATTTGACAATAGCGAAGATGTTTATGCTGGTGTTTATGCCGAATTGACCCAAGCGATCGATTTGTTGCAGCAAACATCATCCGATACGACATTGGCCCGTGACCTTTACTATGGCGACATCGAAGGCAAACCTGATAAAGCAGGTTGGATCAGATTGGCCAACACCTTAAAATTGAAAATGTTGAATTCTGCCAGATTGGCTAATGGTGGTTCATTTGGTGGCGTAAACATCCAAACTGAAGTGAACAATGTTTTGGCAACAGACATCATCGACCAGCCAAATGAAGACTTTGCATTTAAATATGGTACCGAAAGAGATTTGCCAAATTCAAGACATCCGCAATACAACGCAAGTTATGAATTTGGTGGTGCGCCTTACTTAGGAAACTACTTTATTTGGGCGGTGACTACTGAAAAACAAAGCGGTAATCCATCTTTCGACCCTAGGTCAGATTTTTACTTCTTCAAACAACTTTCCAATGTAGGTGGTGGTTCTTCAAATGCACAAACAATCCCATGTTTGTATACTGTTGCAAGACCGGATCATTTCAATGATGATGAATACGATTCATTCTACGATCCAGCGATCGATGCGCCTTACTGTACCGTAGCCAGCAATAACTTTCTTGGAAGAGATCATGGTGATTGGTCAGGTATTCCTGCCGACGACGGACTTAGAACTGTAGTAGGGTTATATCCTGCCGGAGGAGCTATTGGAGCACCATTTGAAGTGGTGGATACTGGTGGTGAGAAAGGAGCTTTGGGTCAAGGAATCATGCCAATCGTAATGTCGTCTTTCGTGCACTTTATGAAAGCAGAATTGATCCTCGAAGGAGTAGCTACTTCTGGCAATGCTAAAACGGAATTGGAAACAGGTATCAGACAATCGATTACAAAAGTGACTACATTCTTGCCGGCTCAACCGGGCAGACCAGATCAATCGACTATCGACACCAGAACAAATACCTATGTTAATTTTGTTTTAGGCCGATACGATTCAGCTGGTGATGCAGATAAATTGCAGATCATCATTAAAGAATTTTACATTGCTTCATGGGGTAATGGTATCGAACCTTACAACAATTACAGAAGAACAGGTTATCCCGATAACTTCCAGCCAACGATCGAACAGGAGCCAGGACAGTTTTTCTACACTGCTTTGTATCCGGGGGTAAGTGTCAACAACAATCTTAATGCGCCAAACAACGTAAGAACCAAAAAGGTTTTTTGGGATGGCGGAATAACTTTACATTAATAGATTTACTATGAAAAAAATATTTTTCTTTCCGTTTTTGATTTTGTGTGTTTTCGCATTCACGGCTTGTGAGGAGGATAGCACAGATCCTTTGCCGATAAAAGTGATTGGTAATTATGTTATCTTAAATGCTACTCAACGAAGTCTTGATTTCAGCGATTTGAGCAATGCCGCTTTCAAAGGAACCTTGACTTCTCCAGGCGGAGGTATTGTCAGGTATGAATTGTTCGTCAGAAGAAGAAACCCGAATGGATTCAATACCAGTAATTTTGTGCCGCTCGAAACGATTACTTCGTTTCCATATGAACTCAATATTACGCCTGAAAAACTGGCAGATGCCTTGGATATTTCTGTTTCGGATTTGCAAGATGGTGACATTTACCGCCTCATCGGATATTCCTATACCGCTGATGGAACCAAAACGGGATTCAATGACCTTTCGGCGACTTTAAGGAACACCGATACCATGAAGCAAGGGTACAAATGGAGTACCAATATGGATGCGACTGTAGATCCATTGGTTCCATTCAATATCTATACGCCTTTTGCGCTTTAAGGCAATAACGTCTAAATACATTTAATAATAATTTATATGAGAAATCTAAAAGTTTTATTTTTTGCGTCTCTACTGATAGCTGGTCTAACAAGCTGTGAGGATGATGATGAAAAATTCAGCGGTTCCCCTGTTGGAACTAATAATATTGTAATGCTCAAAGGGGCACTTGATACCGATGCAACCTTTGCACTGACCGATCAAGATGTTGACTTCACCATAACATTGCCGCAAACATTTTCTGATACGGTAAATGTTGAAGTAACGACCATCAGCAATAGTGGAAGAAGAGTAAGGGAATCTATCGAAATCAGACCAGATAGCCTTGTTAAAAAAGGGACAATCAGGGCTGCTGGCGGTGCTATTTTTGATACCAATTTCAAAATGTACATCTCCGGAATCTCTTTACAAACGGCCCAGCCTTATGGTACGCATTACTTAATGACTTCTGATACAATCAGTATCGGAACTGGTAGTACGGTCATTCCGGATCAAGTTTTAAATAGGCTGAAAGTTAAGGTGGTTTGGGGTTTGCCCTCGTCGAGCAATAATTTGAAGTTGATGATTGGCAGGCCTACACTGGCTGATATTGAGCAATTCTCATTTGATACCGGCGACGGTAAGGCACATCAGATTAACGTAGGAAACACAGGTGGAAATAATAAAGATATTTCTACTATTCCGGGTGATTATGTGTTCAAACTCAAAGCATTGGCGCTTCCGGCTTCTCCGGTTGATGTGCCTTATCGCGTTATTGTAGTTTACCCTGATGGGCAATCTTACGTATATTCGGGTGTATTGAACGGATTGACTTTAGACTCGCCATTAACAGACGTATTTAAGGTCACCAAAAATACCAACGGAACTTTTGTACTGACGGATCTTACCAACTAAAAAAATCAGTATCAGGGTAGGGTTTTCTTCCCTGATACTGTTCTTATTAAAATTGCTTAAGGAAATTTTAACGCTGTGCGGTTTAACTAGCGTTGTTAATTTTTTTTTAAGTTACATTTTTAAGTCTATATTTGTTTAAACTAAATTTAAATTATTCATTATGAAAAAATTATTACTATTAATTTTTGCTGCTGTCGGTTCTATGGCCAATGCGCAAAGTCTTTACTGGGAGGAAGTTTCCACAGGATTCCCAACAACTTCAACGACACAAGGACAAATTTCTTACGCTGATGCCAACACGGTATGGGTTTACGCTACTGCGGGAGATGCCAGTGGTGACTTTTACCAATTGTGGGGCCGTTCTTTGGATGGTGGTGTAACTTGGACAAACGGTCCGATCAACCTTCCTTCAACAGATTTGGCTATTGGATCGATTCATGCGATGAGCGCAACTACTGCTTACATCGCTGTTTTTCCTAATGCTGCAACTGTTCAAGGTGGGATCTATAGAACTGTTGATTCAGGTGTAACTTGGGTTAAGCAGCCAACTGCTTTGTTCAATACTGGAACAGATTCATTTACGAACCTGGTTCACTTCTTTGACACTAACAACGGTGTTTGTCAAGGTGACCCTGCTGGTGGTTATTTCGAAATTTATACGACTACCAATGGTGGTACAAACTGGGTACGTGTGCCATCTGCGAACATCCCTGTGCCATTGAGTGGTGAGTACGGATACACGCACAACTACGAAACTATGGGTAGCACAATCTGGTGTGGTACCAACAAAGGTAGAATCTACAAATCAACCAACCAAGGTTTGAACTGGACAGTTTCTCAGTCTCCAATCACCGATTTCGGTTCTGCTACCGTAAGCGGTAACTTCGCAATGAAAGACCAAAACAATGGTATCTTCATCGCTTCTGACTGGTCTTTCTACAGAACTACTGACGGTGGCGTTACTTGGGTTTCTGAATTCCCGCAAGGTGAATACTATAGAAACTTTGACGTAGCTTATGTTCCTAACCCTGGTAATGTTCCCGTTTATGTGTCTACAGGTCTTGACTTAGACGAAATCGGTAGAGGTTCATCTTACACTCTTGATGGTGGTTTGACTTGGGTTGACATCAACGCAATTACAGATCCGCAAGAAATTGACGTTGTAGACGGTGGTGGTGCATTGTCATTCTATGACTGTACACACGGTTTGGCTTCAGGCTTTACGACTTCATCTACTGTTGGCGGAATCTGGCACAACATCTTTGATTACTGTTCACTTCTCGCTAATGAGGACTTTACAGCACAAGCTTCTTTCACGGCTTCTCCAAACCCTACTGCTGGTGCATTGGAAATCGCTGGTAAAAACATCGCTAACGTAAGTGTTTACGATATCTTGGGCAAACAAGTATTGAACGCTAACTACGGATCTTTAAACAACGTAAACATCAACTTGGGTTCTTTGAACACTGGCGTTTATTTGGTTAAAGTGATTAATGATGCTGGAGCAGCTTCTACAATTAAAGTAGTAAAACAATAATCAGTTTTTTTTTCTGAATATGAAAAGCCATCCGGAAGGGTGGCTTTTTTGTTTTGCCTACTTTATAACATAACTTTCTGTTCTAATTACAAACAAATAGCTATTTTTGCTCTTTATTATTTGATATGAGGATCGCATTTTCGGCTATATTTTTATTGTGCTCATTGTTTGTCTTTTCACAGGAACGAACAAAAGTGGAAACCCGAGGCAATGCCGAACAGAGCGAACCCAAACCCAAAAAGAGTCTCATCAAGACACAAGAGCAAAAAGCCAAGGAACTTGCCCAAAAAGCACCCATAACTTCCTACCGCATCATTACGCTCGAACGCGATACCACTTACGTGGATACGTCGCTTACAATCAAAGACGAGTACGAATACAACTACCTCAGAAAAGACATCTTCGGATTGTTGCCTTTTGTCAATGAAGGGCAAACCTACAACACTTTGTATTACGGCCTCAACGAGTTTTCGCCTTATCCCGAATTCGGTTACAAAGCCAAACATTTCAATTATCTCGAAGTAAACGACATCAACTATTATTCGGTGGCCACACCGCTAACCGAACTGTACTTCAAAACCGTCATGGAACAAGGCCAAAGTGTAGACGCACTCGTCACACTCAACACTTCAGAACGCTTTAATATTTCTGTCGCCTACAAAGGAATCCGTTCACTCGGCAAATACATCAACCAGCTCACCAGTGCCGGAAATTTTAGGTTCACAACCAGTTACAGTACCAAAAGCGGCCGCTACATGGTCAATGCCCATTACGCCGGACAAGACATGCTCAATGGTGAAAACGGCGGGATTTCATCACCCGAAGATTTCGAAAGCAAGGATCCCGATTTCAAGCAAAGGGAAAGACTCGAAGTGAATCTCAGGGATGCCAAAACATTCCTCAAGGGCAAACGGATTTTCATCGACTACGGCTTCCGTGTCAATCCCGAAAAAGGAAACAACAACCTCTACATTACCCACCAATTGAACTACGAAACTAAATTCTTCGAGTTCAACCAGGCCACTGTCGCATCAACCGTTCGCGAAACGGTCTACAATTATTTCGGAACCGCTTCTTCGCAAGGGTTGAACGACCAGGTACGCTACAACAAAATCTACAACAAGGTCGGCGCCATCTACGAAAACAGCACACTCGGGAAATTCCAGTTCTTCGCCGACGATTTCCAATACAACTATTACTACAACTCGGTATTTATTTTTCCGGACCGCGTGATTCCGGGCAATCTCAACGACAAGATCAATTCTGTCGGCGGACAATATGATTACCAAAAGAACAAGTGGGACGCCAAATTACTCTATTCCAATTCACTCACCGACCAATCGCTGACCAACATCGACGGCAGTGTCAATTATGCCTTCAACGACCAGAATTCGATATCGTTCCGTTATCAAAAAATCAACAAACTGCCCAACAACATCTACAACCTGCACCAAAGCAGTTACACGGCCTACATCTGGTCCAACGATTTCAAGAACGAGAAAATCAACAACATAGAGATCACAGCCAATACCAAATGGGCCAACGCCTCATTCCAGCTTTCCAATCTCAACGACATGCTCTATTTCAGCAACGACAGCCCAAGCGATACGCTGCAACTCGTTTCGCCCAAACAATACGGCAAGGCGATCAAATACCTTTCGCTCAAAGTCAGCAAGGAAATCAAATTCTGGCGTTTCGCGCTCGACAACACCGTACTGTACCAAAAAGTAGATCAGGACGACAACATCCTCAACGTCCCCGAATTCGTCACGCGCAACACACTGTATTACAGCGGCCACTTTTTCAAGCGCGCACTGTACCTGCAAACCGGCGTTGTCGTGAACTATTTCACAAAATATTACGCCAACGATTACAATCCCGTCATCGCCGAATTTTTCGTCCAGCAAAACAAGGAGATCGGCGCATTCCCGATGCTCGATTTCTTCCTCAATGCGCGCATCAGGACGTGCCGGATCTTCGTCAAGGCCGAGCATTTCAATTCGGCTTTTTCCAAACGCAGCGCGTTTTACGCCGCACCCAATGATCCGTACCGCGATTTCGTCGTGCGTTTCGGCTTGGTGTGGAATTTCTTTAAGTAGCATTTTTGGGCGTGCCCCTGCGGGTCGCGCTGTCCGCTCTATCTTTTGCTCCGTAAACTCCACAAAAGGATGCCGCTTCCATCGCTCACGCGTGCACCAAACAAATAAATCGAAATTACTTTACCCTGATTTCCAAATTCCTATATTTGTACGCTGAAAATTAAAATTTCTCCAATTACAATAGCGATAAAATGAACTATTCAGAAAATATACTCGGTACCATCGGAAATACGCCGCTGGTCAAACTCAACAAAGTCACCAAGGAAGTCGATGCGCTCATCCTGGCCAAAGTGGAAACCTTCAATCCGGGCAACTCGGTCAAGGACCGTATGGCCGTTAAAATGGTCGAAGACGCCGAAGCCGACGGCCGCCTCAAATCAGGCGGGACCATCATCGAAGGCACTTCTGGAAACACGGGAATGGGTCTTGCATTGGCCGCCATCGTCAAAGGCTACAAATTGATTTGCGTCATCACAGACAAACAGTCCAAGGAAAAAATGGACATCCTGCGTGCCGTAGGCGCAAAAGTAATTGTGTGTCCAACCGATGTCGAACCCACCGACCCGCGTTCCTATTATTCGGTTTCCAAAAGACTCGGTGCCGAAACCCCGAACTCTTGGTATGTCAATCAATACGATAATTTGTCGAATTCACTCGCGCACTACGAACAAACCGGTCCCGAAATCTGGGAGCAAACCGACGGCAAGATCACCCATTTTGTCGTTGGTGTCGGAACAGGCGGAACCATTTCGGGCGTGGCCAAATACCTCAAGGAGCAAAACCCGGACATCAAGATCTGGGGCGTCGATACGTATGGCTCGGTTTTCAAGAAATACCATGAAACGGGTATATTCGACGAAAACGAAATCTATTCTTACATCACCGAAGGCATCGGCGAAGACATTCTTCCAAAGAACGTCGACTTCTCACTGATCGACGGCTTCACCAAAGTAACCGACAAAGACGCGGCGGTCTATACGCGAAAGATTGCGTTGGAAGAAGGTATTTTCGTCGGAAATTCTGCAGGTTCGGCAATCAAAGGACTGTTGCAGCTCAAGGAGCATTTCACCAAAGATGATGTTGTCGTGGTGCTGTTCCACGATTCGGGAAGCCGTTACGTGGGCAAAATGTTCAACGACGATTGGATGCGTGAACGCGGTTTTCTCGATGAGGAAATCACGAAGGCCGAAGATGTCATCAAAGACCACATCGACAAACCATTGGTGATTGTTCGTACCGAAGAATTGGTATCACACGCGATCGAACGCATGCGCAAATACAAGATTTCGCAGATTCCGGTGATTGATATCAATGGTTTTGTAGGCTCGGTTGATGAGTCAGATTTGTTCCAGAGTTATGTAAACGATAAAAATGTCGCCGACAAACCCATCCGTGAAGTCATGGGCAAACCGTATCCGATCGTAAAATTCGGAACCAAAATCGAAGAAGTTTCCAAACTGTTCACCAAAGAGAACCAGGCGGTATTGCTTGATTTGGGCAATGGCAAACACCATATCATTACAAAATACGATATCATCGGATCGATCAAATAAAAAAAGAGCCATAAAGGCTCTTTTCTTTTTAAATGAAGTAGGAATTAATTCTTCACGATTTTTTGATGGTAGACATTTCCTGCAGCCGTTATCTCGAACAGGTAAGTGCCGAGGGCCATTTCAGAAATGTCGATCTTGCTGGCGTTGCTTACCGTTTTGACCTGATTGCCCAAAACGTCATAAACCGCGACATTTTCCACGGTCAAATCCGTACTGATGTTTACGATTCCATTCGAAGGATTCGGATACAATGCCACCATCGAATTGCGGTCGAAAGCACGCGTACCCAATGTTCCGGTTACGTTCACATCATCAATAAACCAGTTGTCGCCGTCATTTTGCGCCATCACGAAAGCGATGTACACTTCGGGATTGCCGTCGTAAGCGGCTAAATCGACTGTTTTGAGCGATGTCAAAGCAGGAACCGTTACGTCGGTAAAATCGGCTTCGGCGTAAGTGGCCAATGTCGTAAAACCCGAAATGTCGGTCTGGGAAGTCGTCGAAACCCTGATGGTGTAAACCGTTCCATAAGGCAAAGTATACTGTTGCCCGCCGTAGAATGTGAGTGAGCTTCCGGTGTAAGAAGTCAGGTCGACGGCAGATGTCACGAGCCAATCCTCATTGACGCCACCGGTATCGGCTTCGTAACGCACGAATGCCGAATTGGTCGGAGAATAAGCCCTCGTGGTGCTGATGCCCCAGTCTTGTGTAATTCCCAATCCGTTTTCGCCGCGGAATGTTGCCCAAAAGCCAGGCAATGTTGCAGCCGAATCGAAGTTTTCTGATAATTGTCCGAATGTCACAGACACCGACAATAGCGATAAAACAAGGTAAAGTTTTTTCATAATAAGTGATTTTGAAGTTGGTCTGATAAAAATAAGAAAAAAATCAAAGCGATTTCAGTTAATCCGTTGATTGTTAGATTAAAACGACAAAGCGCAACCGCATGTTAAAATCAAGCCGTTTCAATCGATTTCGCAATTTAATTTTTAAGTTTGACGCTCTTAAATTTCCTTATGACGTTCACGGCAATCGATTTTGAAACCGCAACCGGACACCCTGAAAGCGCCTGCGCCATCGGTATTGTCATGGTCGAAGATGGTGTCATCACCAATGAATATTACACGCTGATCCAGCCGCCGTTCAACCATTATTCGTACCACAACATCCAGGTGCACGGCATCAGGCCGGTCGATACCGAAAATGAAAAAACCTTCGACCAACACTTTCCTGAGATACACAAAAGATTGTTCGGACGCAAGATTGTGGCACACAACGAATCGTTCGACCGCAATGTGTTGTTGCGCACGATGAAACATTACGGGCTCTACTACGACGAACTCGAAATAGCCGATCGTTGGGAATGCACGTGCCGGATTTACCGCGCCAAGGGCTACAAACCCGCCAACCTGAAATACTGCAGCGAGCGCAACAACATTATGTTGAACCACCACGAAGCGCTTTCGGATGCGCGTGCATGTGCAAAATTATACTTGCTTCGGTAATGATTTTTAGGCAGTTGGGTAATAAGTAGAAATTTTTTGCTACATTAGTATCTACTTACACGCCATCTAAAATCAATATCATGAAAGAAGATTTCCTGCATTATCTGTGGAAATTCAGCAAGTTCCATACTTCAGAATTGCGCACTTCCAACAACGAATCCGTCACCATCCAACATCCCGGTCAATATTTGCGCCCCGCCGGCCCTGATTTTTTCAATGCCAGACTCACGATTGGCCAACAAGAATGGGCGGGCAATGTTGAAATCCATGTCAAATCATCCGATTGGTATTTGCACCGGCACGATCAGGACGCAGCCTACGGAAATGTAATCCTACATGTGGTCTGGGAACACGACGCCGAAATTTTCCGGAAAGACAATACCGAAATTCCGGTCTTGCCGCTCAAATCCTATGTCAGTTTCGAAACGCTCGAGAATTACCGCTCGCTGATGTTTCCCAAATCGTGGATTTTCTGTGAAAAACAATTGGCCGAAGTGGAATCTTTTACATTGCAGCATTGGCTCGAACGACTGTTTTTCGAACGGCTCGAACGCAAATCGCAAACCATAGACGTTTTGTTGCGGCAGTTGCATTCCGATTGGGAAGCGGTGCTGTTTTGCCTGGTTGCGAAAAATTTCGGATTGAATGCCAATGGCGATGCGTTCTTAAAAATTGCCCAATCCATTCCGTTTGCGATTGTCCGAAAGGAAAGTTCTGAAACGGCCAATCTGGAAGCTTTGCTGTTTTCGAGAGCGGGTTTGCTCGAACCGGAAAAACGGGATCGATATTGTGTCGATTTGCGTTCGCGTTCCAAATACCTTTCACACAAATATTCACTTGGTGACACGACATTGGCAACGGTTCAGTTTTTCAAACACCGGCCCGATAATTTTCCAACGATCCGATTGTCGCAACTGGCGGCCTTGTATGGATCGAAACGACAGTTGTTTTCTGAAGTCATCGCGGCTAAATCGATCAAAGAGCTGTATCGGATTTTTGCGGTTTCAGCGACCGATTATTGGCAAACGCATTACCAATTCGATCGCCAAACCCCGCGCAAATCCAAATCGCTTTCGAAAGCGTTCATCGACCTGATTGCGATCAATACGATTGTTCCGATGCAATTCGCCTACAACAAAAGTCTCGGCAAAGAAACCGAAATCAATTTGCTGATGGAAGTCGCCGCCGAACGCAATTCAGTGGTGCAAAAATTCACCAGTTTCGGAATTGAGGCCGCCAACGCATTCCAAAGCCAGTCGCTGCTCGAACTCAAAAGCGAATACTGCTCGAAAAAGCGTTGTCTCGAATGTGCCATCGGCGACGCATTATTGAAAAACAACCGAACTTTTGCTTAAATTTGTTTGATGGAAAATAAAAACCAATCCCCGTTTGTGATCAGGCTCAAGTATGATCTTGAGAAATACGGTTTCCATGTTTGTTCGCGACTGGCCGATAAACTCGGTATGCGCGCCAATAATGTGCGTTTGTTTTTCATCTATATCTCGTTTGTGACCGCCGGATTGTGGTTTGGGGTTTACCTCACGCTGGCTTTCTGGATCAAACTCAAAGACCTTGTCAGGGCGAAGCGCAGTTCTGTTTTCGACCTTTAATTTTCTACACGCCATTTCAACTTTTCAACGCCATTCAGATGAACCTTAAAAAACTCCAACCGTATTTTACATACACCAGATCGCAACGCAACGGATTATTGGTCTTGTTTGCCCTGATTGTGATTTTACAGATCGTATATCTATCAGCCGATTTTACGGCAATCCAAAAGGACAATCCGGAACGTCAGCAATGGATGGCCGTACAAACCCAATTCGATTCGTTGGCCAACGCGAAGCCGAAAGGGTATGTCCTGCGCCCGTTCAATCCCAACTTCATCACCGATTTCAAAGGTTACCAACTTGGGATGTCGGTTGCCGAAATCGACCGGTTGCTGGCATTCCGGAAAACCGATCGGTACGTCAATTCGGCCTCCGAATTTCAACAAGTCACCCGGGTTTCAGATTCGTTGCTTAACAGGATTTCGCCGCTGTTCAAATTTCCCGATTGGGTCAGGAACAGAAAACAAACTTTCGCAAAAAAGCCTTTTGAAAAAACCAAGCTTCCCGTGCTCGACATCAATCTGGCGACACAGGAAGATTTGAAGAAAATCTATGGTATCGGCGACGGCCTGTCGGAAAGGATATTGAAGGAAAAAGAAAAATTCGGCGGTTTCGTCAGCATGGAACAAATGGAAGACATTTGGGGATTGTCGCCAGAAGTGATCGAAAAACTCAATCAATCATTCAAAGTGGGCAATCTGCCGGCGGTCAAAAAGATTCCGATCAATGAAGCGTCGGTCAAAGAATTGTCGCAATTCCCTTATTTCAGGTACACTTTGGCCAAGTCAATCGTGACTTATAGGAGCATGAATGGCGAAATCGATTGCGTTGAGGATTTGGTAAAAATTTCTGGATTTCCTGTAGATAAAGTTAAGATAATTGCCTTATATTTGGAATTCTAAAAAAATAACCGATTAAAATGGACTTTGGATACAATGAAACGCAATCAATGATTGCACAATCTATCAGGGATTTTGCCGAACAGCATATCCGACCGAATATTATGGAATGGGACGAAGCGCAAACTTTTCCGGTTCCGTTGTTTAAAAAATTGGGGGAAATGGGGTTTATGGGCGTTCTGGTTCCTGAAGAATTGGGCGGTTCCGGATTGGGTTATCATGAATACATTACCGTTATCGAGGAAATTTCGAAAGTAGATCCGTCGATCGGTTTGTCGGTTGCGGCGCACAATTCGCTTTGTACGAACCACATCCTGACTTTCGGAAGCGAAGAACAAAAGAAAAAATGGATCCCGAAACTCGCCACAGCCGAACACATCGGTGCCTGGGGATTGACGGAACACAATACCGGTTCGGATGCGGGCGGCATGAATACGACTGCAATCAAGGACGGGGACGATTGGATCATCAACGGCGCCAAGAATTTCATCACGCATGCCATCTCAGGCGATATTGCCGTGGTGATTGTACGCACCGGCGAAAAAGGCGATTCCAAAGGCATGACGACCTTTGTTCTGGAAAAAGGAATGCCGGGATTCACTTCTGGAAAAAAAGAGAATAAGCTCGGAATGCGCGCGTCGGAAACGGCCGAACTCATTTTTACCGATTGCCGCGTACCCGATGCGAACCGTCTTGGTGAAGTCGGTCAAGGTTTCGTCCAGGCGATGAAAATCCTCGATGGCGGAAGAATTTCGATCGGCGCTTTGGCGCTCGGAATTGCGAAAGGCGCGTACGAAGCGGCACTCAAATATTCGAAGGAAAGACACCAATTCGGGCAGCCCATCAGCGAATTTCAAGGCATCGCGTTTAAGTTGGCCGATATGGCTACTGAAATCGAAGCATCCGAATTGCTGCTGCACAAATCGGCTTATCTCAAGCAACAGCACAAACCGGTGACCAAGTTGGGCGCGATGGCGAAAATGTATTCGTCTGAAGTTTGTGTCAAAGTGTCGAGCGAAGCGATCCAGATTCACGGCGGCTATGGTTACACCAAGGATTTTCCGGTGGAGAAATTCTTCAGGGATTCGAAATTGTGTACCATTGGCGAAGGCACGACCGAAATCCAAAAACTCGTGATTTCGAGAAACCTGCTCAAAGAATAGTACCTCTTGATCATATATTTGAAAGGATAAGTCAGTGGCTTATCCTTTTTTTGTTTTAATGGCTTAGGGTAAATATCGATTTAACTGTTAACTTTGATAGACCAAAACACTTTACTATGAAAACGTTACAGGTTTTTTATTTGGCAATGGCCACGGTATTGGCTTCGTGTTCTTCGGATGATGATAATGAACAATTTCCGGCAAATCCGAACATCGCATTCTACACCATGAGTTCGACGGCCACGGTTACGCTTCCGCAGCCTAATGTTTACCAGGGTTACATGAGAGGGAATATTGTCAACAACAAGTTTTTTTCGGAATCGTTTTTCAATCCGGCAACGTTTGAAGAAAGTACAATTCAGCTGTTTCATTACACCGGGGATTTGCTCACTTCGTACGAAACGGGTTATACCTGGGAAAGTTATTATTACGACAACCAGCAGCGTTTGGCTGCGACGACGTTTGGTGACGACACGATGCAGACGCTTTACCGCAGGTTCATTTATCAATCCGATACGCAGGTATTTGCAGAGATTTTGACGCAGCCCTATGACGCGCCCGATACGCAGATTCTGGAGCGGTATGTCCTTACTTTAGACGGCAATTCGAATATTATTGCGGCCGGTCCTGATAATGACTTGGACGGAACGATCGATCAGGTCAATCATTTTACGTATGCGAATGGAAATCTGATTTCGGCTGAACTTTACAACGGCAGTGCGCAAACCCATTCCTATTCGGGTGTCGTCAACAATTTTTCGGTGCTGTCGGACAATACTTATGGCAAGCAAAATGCGCGTTTGATGCAAGCGCAGCTGTACGGCGGCGCGAGTTTCTATCCCAAGCCCGAGCACAACCGTAACATAGAAACCCAGGAATTCGAATCGGGTCAATATGAAGTTTTGCCCAATGGTTATTACCGCAAAAGTTTCAGGTCTTATCAATACGAAGGCGGCCATACCGATGCGACTTGTGAGTTCTTCTTTCAATGATTTTAAAAAAGCAGGAAAGGAATCTTTATGCTTCTTTTTTTTGTGCTTGGAATTTAACAATAAGTTAAGTCTTATCTCGTTATCCTGAACAAACCAATTTAAATCAATTCTATGACAACCAAACACTTATTTTTGGCAGGATTTGCTATGCTTTTTTTTTCGTGCTCCGATGACGACACGTCTGTAACGCCTCCGATCGGCAACAATGCCGATGCCGTTTTTGACCACTACACTGTTGAAAGTACGACAACCCAGAATGAATCGGGCGTTACATCGGGGACATTCGTAACGGCGAACCTGCAAGAGGAGAAGTTTTTTTCGGAAACGTTCGAGGCATTCGTCGACGGCGTAGGGCAAGGGGCAACGACAACCCAGCATTATTTTTATGAAAACGGATTGCTCGTTAAAAGAGTTTATACTGATGACATCCGCAATTTTTTCTATGATGCTGAAAGTCGGCTCGCCGGGATCACTTGGCAATACCACGATACCGACAATTATTACCGCTTTGTGTATGTGACCGACAATCAGGTTTTCTTTGAGCGTTTGTTTCTGCCATTCAATGATCCTGCTGCAACAATTATGTCGCGCATTGTTCTCGATTTGGATGAGAACGATAACGTAACCAAAGCCGGAAAAGATGCTGATTTGGATGGCGTAGCCGATTGGTACCATACTTTCGATTACAATGCGGCCGGCAACCTGACTGCGGTTCACAATGCCAATGGCAATACGATCAACATTGAGTATGCTTCGATTAAAGACAATTTTGCGAAGTTGGCCATCAATACTTACGGAAAGAGAAATCTCATGGTTTACCAGGCCGAATGCTATGCGAACCTTTTGATTGACGAGATGAGGCACTCACCCGATTTACGCCTGACAGATACGCAGGAATCGCTGATTGAAATTCAGGCGGTGCCTTATTATTTCAGGAAGACCAAGACTTTGATGCTCGACGATGCGGTCAATACGACGGTGACGACTTTTTATTTCGAGTAGAAACCATTGCGCCGGCTCGCTCTTTCACTAAAAAAGTTCACAAGACTTTTTTTACGCTCGGTCGTGTGAGGGATTGTAGCGGCATCCTTTTGTGGCCGTAGCGCAGCGGAGGCCGCAAAAGATAAAGCGGAAAGCCCGACGGCGGGCAATAGGCATGAATCGGAAAATAAAACTTCCGACCGCTGGCACACCCGAAAAAGGAAAAAAGATCGCTTCGCTGTTAGAGCCAAGACCGCTTCGCTGCAAGACAAATCAAAGAGCTAGGAAGTATAATCGTATTTTTTGTCTTTCTTCTTGCTTCTTTCTTCTTTTTTCTTACCTTTGCAGCCTTAACGAGAGGAGGTGTCCAGATTATGTTAATTATACCAATTAAAGACGGAGAAAATATCGACAGGGCGTTGAAGCGCTACAAGAGAAAATTTGACAAGACAGGAACTGTCCGTCAACTCAGAGCACGTCAAGCATTTGTGAAACCATCTGTAACAAACAGAATGAAGATCCAAAAAGCGGCTTACATCCAAAACATGAAAGACGGCTTAGAAGGATAGTCAGATATCTTCCACAGAAATACAACCGTTAGTCGGCAAAGTTTAATACCTTTGAGACTGACGGTTTTTTTATGGATTACAGCCAAAAAGCATACAGCGATTATTTGCAGCTCGAGAAGAATTATTCGAGGCATACGGTGACGGCGTATTTGAATGACATTTCGTTTTTTCAGGCGTTTCTGGTTTCGGAATTTGATTCCGATAATTTATTTGAGGTCAATTACAGCCAGATTAGAAGTTGGATCGTATCGTTGGTGGAAGCCGGGATTTCGAACACATCGGTGAACCGTAAAATCTCTTCGCTGCGGTCTTTCTACAAATTCCTTCTCAAGACGAAGCAGGTGGAAATCAATCCGCTGCTCAAGCACAAATCGCTCAAGACGGCGAAGAAACTGCAGATCCCGTTTTCGGAAAAAGAAGTCGATCTGGTTTTGAATCAGATCCAATATCCCGAAGGTTTTGAAGGTTTGCGCGACAAGTTGATCATCGATTTGTTTTACACGACGGGCATCAGGCGGACGGAATTGATCCATTTGCAGTTGTCGAGTTTCCATTCGAACGGTACGTTGAAAGTGCTTGGCAAACGCAACAAAGAGCGCATCGTTCCGGTTTTGCCAATTATTTCCCAACAGATTAATGCCTACCTTGCTGAAAGAACTCGGCTAGAACAGATTAAGGATGCGCCGTTTTTTTTTCTAACCTTAAAAGGCGTTAAATTGAATGATTCACTTGTGTATCGATTAATAAATAACTACTTTAGTAATGTCTCCGAGAAGGTAAAAAAGAGTCCGCACATCCTGCGGCATACTTTTGCAACACATCTTCTCAACAATGGGGCAGACATCAATTCAGTTAAGGAATTATTGGGGCATTCGAGCTTGGCATCTACACAAATATATACGCACAGCAGTTTATCAGAACTCAAGAAAGTATATGGGAATGCGCATCCGCGAAATCAGCAATAACTCTCAAGTTTAATCCTAAAAATTTAGATTATGAAGGTAAACGTTCATGCAGTAAACTTTACTGTCGACAAAAAGTTAGTGGATTTTATCCAAGAAAGAATGGACAAATTGGAAAAGTATTACGATAAGATAGTTTCATCAGACGTTTTCCTGAAGGTGGAGAAGACCAGTGAGAAGGAAAATAAGATTGCCGAGATAAAAATACACGTGCCTGGCGACGAGTTTCTGGTCAAGAAACAATGCAAAAGTTTTGAGGAAGCGGTCGACCAATGTGGAGAAGCTGCCGAGCGATTATTAATGAAAAGAAAAGAAAAAATCAGGGCACATATCTAAAGAAAATTTTTTTTGAAAAATGTTTTGATTCAAGAACAAAATGCTATACATTTGCAGTCCGTTAGAAATAGCGGACTTTTTTTATGGTTAATGCCGGTGTAGCTCAGTTGGCTAGAGCAGCTGATTTGTAATCAGCAGGTCGTGGGTTCGAGTCCCTCTATCGGCTCAAAAGACAGTCTTTTGGCTATGTTCTTTAAAATATTGAAAATTAAAAGGTTAGGGGAGATACTCAAGCGGCCAACGAGGGCAGACTGTAAATCTGCTGGGAGACCTTCGCAGGTTCGAATCCTGCTCTCCCCACTAATTTTTGAATAAGGATTTTCCGAAAGCTCGCTTTCGAGAAAATGCGTTTCAAAAATTAAGTAAAGGTTCACCTTTACGGATCACCGAGCGCAGCGAGGTAATCCCAATGTGAATAATTGCTTGATTGATGAAGTTCATTTTCAAGAAAATAAGTTTCAAACTAAGTCAAGGTGATGCTTAACTTATTGTGAAACAATCGAATTCAAAAAAAGGAAAAGTTGTTTGTGGTTTTTCAAAATAGTTCATCGGACTTAAATCTGAGGCTTTCTGAAAATTTACAAGACAATATCTTCCAGCAATCACAACGGTTCGGATCATCCCAACCCGTTAAAGCAAACGAAATCTTCTTAAGGCGACTGTTACAAGTTGCTGGCGAAAGTTTCGGAACTTCAACCTTCAAATTCAGGGCAGCTTCCACTGGTCACGAGTTTGAAGTTGGAGTTTAACCTTGCCGGCGTAGCTCAGTGGTAGAGTGCTTCCTTGGTAAGGAAGAGGTCACGGGTTCAAATCCCGTCGTTGGCTCTATTGAATAAGAATTTTGAACACTAATATATAACTAAGATTAAAAATTAAGTAAAATGGCAAAGGAAAATTTTAACCGGAATAAGCCCCATTTGAACATTGGAACAATTGGGCACGTCGATCACGGAAAAACTACATTAACTGCTGCAATCTCTAAAGTATTGACTGACGCGGGTTTTTCTAAAAACGCAGCAAAATCATTCGACCAGATTGATAACGCTCCGGAAGAAAAAGAAAGAGGTATTACCATCAATACTTCACACGTTGAATATGAAACAGCTAACCGTCACTACGCTCACGTTGACTGTCCAGGTCACGCGGATTACGTAAAGAACATGGTTACTGGTGCTGCTCAGATGGACGGTGCTATCTTGGTAGTTGCTGCTACAGACGGACCGATGCCACAAACACGTGAGCACATCCTTTTGGGTCGCCAGGTTGGTATCCCTAGAATGGTTGTTTTCATGAACAAAGTGGATATGGTTGATGATGCTGAGCTTTTGGAGCTTGTTGAAATGGAAATCAGAGACTTGTTGTCTTTCTACGAATATGATGGAGATAACGGACCGGTTATCCAGGGATCTGCTTTGGGTGGATTGAACGGAGATGCTACATGGGTTCCTAAAATCCTTGAATTGATGGAAGCGGTTGACTCTTGGATTGAAGAGCCGGTACGTGACATCGCAAAACCTTTCTTGATGCCAGTTGAAGACGTTTTCACCATCACAGGACGTGGAACTGTTGCTACAGGTCGTATCGAAACTGGTGTTGCCAACACAGGTGATGCAGTTGAAATCATCGGTATGGGTGCAGACAAATTGACTTCTACGATCACTGGAGTTGAGATGTTCCGTAAAATCCTTGACCGTGGAGAAGCTGGAGATAACGTAGGTCTTCTTTTGAGAGGTATCGATAAAGCCGATATCAAAAGAGGTATGGTTATCATCAAGCCAGGATCTGTTAAGCCACACGCTAAATTCAAAGCGGAGGTTTACGTATTGAAAAAAGAAGAAGGTGGTCGTCACACACCATTCCACAATAACTACCGTCCACAGTTCTACGTACGTACAACTGACGTAACAGGAGTTATCACACTTCCAACAGGAGTAGAGATGGTAATGCCAGGGGACAACTTAACAATCGACGTTACTTTGTTGAGCCCAATCGCAATGACAGTAGGTCTTCGTTTCGCTATCCGTGAGGGTGGTCGTACGGTAGGTGCTGGTCAGGTGACTGAAATCGTAGAATAATAATCATACGAATATTTATAAAACCAGCGGCACTTAGTTGTGCTGCTGGTTTTTAATAAACGGGCGTAGTTCAAGGGTAGAATAGCGGTCTCCAAAACCGTTGATGGGGGTTCGAATCCCTCCGCCCGTGCAAAAACAAAATTAGAATGAAAGTATTCAATTATATATCAGAGGCATTTGAGGAATTAAGGACAAACACAACCTGGCCTGAATGGGCAGAAGTGCAACGCCTTACTATTGTAGTTGCTGTTTTTTCAGTTTTGTTCGCACTTGCCACTTGGGGAGTTGACGAACTTTGCGCGAAAGCAATTGCAGGTTTCTTCAATTTGATTAAAGGTTAATCGTGATGGCAGACGTTAATGTGAAAAAATGGTATGTTGTCCGTGCCGTTAGTGGCCAGGAAAACAAAGTGAAAGCTTACATCGAAACCGAAATCAACCGTTTGGGTATGGCTGATTACATCTCCCAGGTATTGGTCCCTACTGAAAAAGTAGTGCAGGTGCGCGACGGGAAAAAAATCACCAAAGACAAAGTGTATTTTCCGGGCTATGTAATGATGGAAGCCAACCTTGCAGGAGAAATTCCACATATCATCAAATCCATTACAGGCGTAATCGGTTTCCTTGGTGAAGTAAAAGGCGGCGATCCGGTGCCTTTGAGGATGTCTGAAGTAAACAGAATGCTGGGTAAAGTGGATGAGCTTGCCGTGAAAACGGATACACATGCGATTCCATTCAATGTAGGAGAAACAATTAAGGTGATTGACGGTCCTTTCAACGGGTTCAACGGAACAGTTGAGAAGATCAATGAAGAGAAGCGCAAGCTCGAAGTCATGGTGAAAATTTTCGGAAGAAAGACGCCTTTGGAACTGAGTTTTATGCAAGTTGAAAAAGTATAATTTGTTACATTATTATAATAACCCGCAAATGTCTGCTTCCACAGACGGCTGCAAATTTTAAAATTCACAATGGCTAAAGAGATTAGTAAAGTAGTTAAACTACAAGTAAAGGGAGGCGCAGCGAATCCATCGCCGCCGGTTGGACCTGCTCTTGGAGCTGCTGGTGTGAACATCATGGAATTCTGTAAGCAATTTAACGCCAGAACCCAGGATAAAGCCGGCAAAGTGTGCCCAGTGCAAATCACTGTGTACAAAGACAAATCATTTGATTTCGTCGTAAAAACTCCACCAGCTGCCGTTCAATTAATGGAAGCTGCAAAGCTCAAAGGTGGTTCGGGAGAACCCAACCGTAAAAAAGTTGCCAGCGTAACCTGGGAACAAATCAAAACCATCGCTGACGACAAGATGGTCGATTTAAATGCATTCACTGTTGAGTCTGCCATGAGCATGATCGCAGGTACAGCAAGATCTATGGGTATAACTGTATCGGGAGAATCTCCTCTAAAAAAATAAGACATGGCAAAATTGACTAAAAAACAAAAAGAGGCTGCATCTAAAATCGAAAAGAACAAACTGTATACCTTGAAAGATGCTTCTGCATTGATCAAAACAGTGGCGAATGCGAAATTCGATGAGTCAGTAGATATCGCTGTTCGTCTTGGAGTTGATCCTAGAAAAGCGAATCAAATGGTACGTGGCGTAGTAACTTTGCCACACGGAACAGGAAAAGACGTTCGCGTTTTGGCCTTGGTAACTCCGGATAAAGAAGCGGAAGCTAAAGCTGCCGGTGCAGACCACGTAGGTTTGGACGACTACTTGCAAAAGATCAAAGACGGTTGGACGGATATCGACGTGATCATCACCATGCCGGCTGTAATGGGTAAATTGGGTCCTTTGGGACGCATCCTCGGGCCACGCGGCTTGATGCCAAACCCCAAGACCGGTACGGTTACTATGGACGTAGCGAAAGCTGTGGCCGAAGTAAAAGCCGGTAAGATCGACTTCAAAGTAGACAAGACAGGTATTGTTCATGCGGGTATCGGAAGAATCTCTTTCGGGGCGGAGCAAATCGTCGACAACGCACACGAGATTATTCAAACATTAATCAAGCTTAAGCCAACTGCGGCCAAAGGTCAATACATCAAAAGCATTCACTTGTCTAGCACAATGAGTCCTGCGATTCCTTTGGATACGAAAGCGGTATAAGTAGTTATACATTAAATCATGACTAGAGAAGAAAAATCTAAAGTAATTGAGGATTTAACGGCAACGTTAGCCGGAACCAATGTGATTTACCTCGCTGACATTTCTGGTTTGGATGCAGAAGCTACTTCAAACCTCAGAAGAACTTGCTTTAAAGCAGGTATCGAACTGGCAGTGGTTAAGAACACCTTGTTAGAAAAAGCGATGGAAGCTTCTGACAACGACTATGGCGATTTGCCATCAACGTTGAAAGGAAACACTTCAATCCTTATCGCAGAGAACGGAAACGCTCCTGCAAAAATCATCAAAGAATTCCGCAAGAAGTCTGATAAGCCTGTTTTGAAAGGTGCATTCATTCACCATGCCGTTTTTATCGGAGACAACCAACTCGATGCCCTGATCGCACTCAAATCGAAAGATGAAGTGATCGGAGAAATCATCGGATTGTTGCAATCTCCTGCTAAGAATGTTATTTCTGCCCTTAAATCAGGCGGTGGAAAAATTGCAGGAATCGTTAAAACGCTGTCTGAAAGATAAGACAGCCCAGCCTCGCGCACTATTAATAAATTATATTTTACAAACTATTTAAAACGATAGAAAAAATGGCAGATTTGAAACAATTCGCAGAACAATTGGTTAACTTGACCGTAAAAGAAGTTAATGAATTAGCTACAATTTTGAAAGATGAGTATGGTATCGAGCCTGCAGCTGCTGCTGTAGTTGCTGGTCCTGCTGCTGGTGGTTCAGGCGGAGACGCTGCAGCTGCTGAAGAGCAAACTGAATTTACAGTGGTATTGAAAGAAGCTGGTGCTTCTAAATTAGCTGTAGTTAAAGCTGTTAAAGAATTGACAGGTTTAGGTCTTAAAGAAGCTAAAGACTTAGTTGACGGTGCTCCGGCAAACGTTAAAGAAGGCATAACTAAAGACGAAGCTGAAGGCTTGAAAAAATCTTTGGAAGAAGCTGGAGCTGTAGTTGAGCTTAAATAAGCTACACTAGGTTGCAAAAACTAGGTTTAGGCCTTGGACAAAGCCGTCCAAAGGCCTAAACCATTTTTCGTATAATAAAATTATAGTCTAAATTTTATCATAAAATACGAGAAGTTCTTAGATCAATACGAAGAAAGAATGAATACCGAATGATACCGGTTCATTTTAAAGAGGTATTGGTCACAAAAAGAAAAGTATCAAATCAATAGTGTTCCTACACAACAAACTACTTTTTTTTAATCAAAATTTTGTCCATTGATGATAACAAATCAGACCGAAAGATTGAATTTTGCCTCGACTAAAAACATTCCTGACTACCCAGATTTCCTGGATGTTCAGGTTAAGTCGTTTAAGGATTTCTTCCAACTGGAAACCAAATCCGACGAAAGAGGCAACGAAGGTTTATACAATACCTTCATGGAAAACTTTCCAATCACAGACACCCGAAATAACTTTGTGTTGGAATTCCTCGATTACTTTGTAGACCCGCCACGTTATACCATTCAAGAATGTATAGAAAGAGGATTGACTTACAGTGTGCCGTTAAAAGCGCGCCTTAAACTGTACTGTACCGATCCAGAGCATGAGGATTTTGAAACAATCGTACAGGATGTGTACCTCGGTACCATTCCGTACATGACGCCAAGCGGTACCTTTGTCATCAACGGTGCTGAACGTGTGGTCGTGTCGCAATTGCACCGATCGCCGGGTGTTTTCTTCGGACAATCATTCCATGCCAATGGAACCAAATTATATTCTGCCCGTGTCATCCCGTTCAAAGGATCATGGATCGAATTCGCGACCGATATCAACAGCGTCATGTATGCGTATATCGACCGTAAGAAAAAATTACCGGTTACGACTTTGTTCCGCGCCATCGGATTCGAAAGAGACAAGGACATCCTTGAGATCTTCGACCTTGCCGAGGAAATCAAAGTATCCAAAACCGGACTTAAGAAATACATCGGCAGAAAACTGGCCGCACGTGTACTCAATACATGGCACGAAGATTTCGTGGACGAGGACACTGGCGAAGTAGTTTCTATCGAGCGCAACGAGATCATCCTCGACCGTGATACGATTATCGACAAGGATAACGTGGAAGAGATCATCGACTCGAACGTGAAATCGATCCTTTTGCACAAAGAGAACAACAACCAGGCTGATTACGCAATCATCCACAACACGTTGCAAAAAGATCCAACCAACTCTGAAAAAGAGGCGGTAGAACACATCTACAGACAATTAAGAAATGCCGAACCGCCTGATGAAGAGACGGCGCGCGGCATCATCGATAAATTGTTCTTCTCTGACCAACGCTACAACTTAGGTGAAGTGGGCCGTTACAGAATGAACAAGAAATTAGGCCTCGATATCCCAATGGAAAAGCAAGTCTTGACCAAAGAAGATATCATCACCATTGTGAAATACCTGATCGAATTGATCAACTCCAAAGCAGAGATTGATGATATCGATCACTTGTCTAACCGTCGTGTCAGAACCGTAGGCGAGCAATTGTCACAACAGTTCGGCGTTGGTCTGGCACGTATGGCACGTACGATTCGTGAGCGTATGAACGTTCGTGACAACGAGGTATTTACCCCGATCGACTTGATCAACGCGAAAACACTTTCGTCAGTAATCAACTCGTTCTTCGGTACGAACCAGTTGTCTCAGTTCATGGACCAAACGAATCCATTGGCCGAGATTACACACAAAAGAAGATTGTCGGCGCTCGGGCCAGGCGGACTTTCACGGGAAAGGGCCGGTTTCGAGGTGCGTGACGTTCACTATACCCACTACGGACGTTTGTGTCCGATCGAAACACCGGAAGGACCGAACATCGGTTTGATTTCTTCACTTTCAGTTTATGCAAAAGTCAACGGAATGGGCTTTATCGAAACACCGTACCGCAAGGTAACCAACGGTAAAGTCGATTTGGTTTCCGAACCGATTTACCTGAGCGCGGAAGAGGAAGAAGGCAAAATGATCGCGCAGGCCAACATCGAAATGAACACTGATGGAAACATCACCGCCGAGCGTGTTATTGCACGTGAGGAAGGCGATTTCCCGGTTGTGGAGCCAAGTGTAGTTCACTACACCGACGTTGCGCCGAACCAGATCGCTTCGATTTCTGCGTCATTGATTCCTTTCTTGGAGCATGATGATGCGAACCGTGCGCTCATGGGATCAAACATGATGCGCCAGGCCGTACCATTGTTGCGTCCTGAAGCACCGATCGTTGGAACGGGTCTTGAAAGACAAGTGGCTTCCGATTCACGGGTCTTGATCAATGCCGAAGGCCACGGGACCGTAGAGTATGTCGATGCAAACATCATCACCATCAAATACGACCGTACCGAAGAAGAAAGAATGGTTTCTTTCGAAGCCGATGAGAAAACGTACAACCTGATCAAGTTCCGTAAAACGAACCAGAGCACGTCGATCAACCTGAAGCCGATCGTCCGCAAAGGCGACCGCGTGATTCCAGGACAGGTTTTGTCTGAAGGTTATGCGACGCAAAACGGAGAATTGGCACTCGGACGCAACCTCAAAGTGGCGTTCATGCCATGGAAAGGCTACAACTTCGAGGATGCGATCGTGATTTCTGAGAAAGTCGTTCGCGACGATATCTTTACTTCGATCCACGTCGATGATTATTCTTTGGAAGTTCGCGATACCAAATTGGGTAACGAAGAATTGACCAACGACATCCCGAACGTTTCCGAAGAAGCGACCAAAGACCTCGACGAAAACGGTATGATCCGTATCGGAGCCGAAGTAAAACCCGGCGACATCCTGATCGGTAAGATTACGCCAAAAGGAGAATCAGACCCAACGCCGGAAGAGAAATTACTCCGCGCGATCTTCGGTGACAAAGCCGGTGACGTGAAAGACGCTTCATTGAAAGCTTCGCCTTCATTGCACGGTGTGGTCCTTGATAAAAAATTATTCGCCAGAGCGGTAAAAGATAAGAGAAAACGCACCAAAGACAAAGATGATTTGGGCGCGCTCGAGATGGAATTCGAAGTGAAATTTGTCGAATTGAAAGACAAACTAGTCGAGAAATTGTTCCTGATCGTAAACGGAAAAACTTCGCAAGGGGTAATGAACGATCTGGGCGAGGAAGTTTTGCCAAAGGGCAAGAAATACACCCAGAAAATGCTTTACGCCGTAGAAGATTTCGCGCACTTGAGCAAAGGACAATGGGTTGCCGACGACGCTACCAATAAAATGGTAAACGACCTGATCCACAATTACAAAATCAAATTGAACGACTTGCAAGGGGCGCTGCGCCGTGAGAAATTCACGATTACCGTTGGTGACGAATTGCCAGCCGGAATCCTGAAATTGGCCAAAGTCTACATCGCCAAGAAACGCAAGTTGAAAGTGGGTGATAAGATGGCCGGACGTCACGGTAACAAAGGTATCGTTGCGCGTATCGTTCGCCACGAAGACATGCCATTCCTCGAAGACGGAACGCCGGTCGATATCGTATTGAACCCGCTGGGCGTACCTTCGCGTATGAACATCGGCCAGATCTACGAAACCGTACTGGGTTGGGCAGGACAAAATCTCGGACGCAAATTCGCCACGCCAATTTTCGACGGCGCGACACTCGACCAGATCAACACCCTGACCGACGAAGCCGGAATTCCACGTTTCGGGCATACGTACCTGTATGACGGTGGAACCGGAGAACGTTTCCATCAGGCGGCGACTGTCGGAGTCATCTATATGCTGAAACTCGGGCACATGGTCGATGACAAGATGCACGCGCGTTCAATCGGACCATACTCACTCATCACGCAGCAGCCGCTCGGTGGTAAGGCGCAGTTCGGTGGACAGCGTTTTGGAGAGATGGAGGTTTGGGCACTCGAAGCTTATGGCGCATCGTCAACGCTTCGTGAAATCCTGACTGTTAAATCGGATGACGTCATTGGTCGCGCCAAAACTTACGAGGCAATCGTAAAAGGCGAAACCATGCCAGAACCGGGCTTGCCAGAATCATTCAATGTATTGATGCATGAATTGAAAGGCCTCGGACTCGACATCAGATTAGAAGAATAAAAATTATCCGGGAATGGCTTGCTGTTCCCGGTTTTAAAAGTTTTTTCAGGAGCTAATCCCGCTATCCGCTGCAATCTTTTTTCAAAGATATCCCGAGTTAATTGAGGGAAATCTTTCAAGAAAAAAGGATTTACGCTACTATCGGGGCTAGTGCATCGGGAAAACAAGAAACAGTTTTCAATTATCAAAATATAAGTTGTATGACTATGATGAATAATAGGAATAATAACAAAGACAAAAACCCTGTAAAAAGATTTGACAAAATCTCAATCGGATTGGCCTCGCCAGAATCGATTTTGGCCGAGTCAAGAGGTGAGGTGCTGAAGCCCGAAACCATCAATTACAGAACACATAAGCCAGAACGCGACGGTTTGTTCTGCGAGCGCATTTTCGGCCCTGTAAAGGATTTCGAATGTGCGTGTGGTAAATACAAAAGGATCCGTTACAAAGGCATCATCTGCGACCGTTGTGGTGTAGAGGTGACCGAAAAGAAAGTACGCCGTGACCGTGTCGGGCACATCAATTTGGTCGTGCCGATCGCGCACATCTGGTACTTCCGTTCGTTGCCGAATAAAATCGGTTACATCCTCGGATTGCCGTCCAAGAAATTAGACATGATCATCTACTACGAAAGATACGTAGTGATCCAGCCGGGTATCGCCAAGAATGCAGAAGGCGAGCCAGTGGCAAGATTGGACTTTTTGACTGAGGAAGAATACCTGAACATCTTGGATTCTTTGCCACAGGAAAACCAATATCTCGATGATTTCGATCCGAACAAATTCATCGCCAAAATGGGTGCTGAATGCATCATGGACTTGCTTGCGCGCATCGACCTCGACGAATTGTCGTACCAATTGCGCCACTCGGCCAACAACGAAACATCGAAACAAAGAAAAACCGAAGCGTTGAAACGTTTGCAAGTTGTGGAATCGTTCCGCGAATCAAACGAAAACCGCGAAAACCGTCCCGAGTGGATGATCATGAAAGTCGTTCCGGTGATCCCGCCTGAATTGCGTCCGCTCGTGCCGCTTGATGGCGGCCGTTTCGCGACTTCCGATTTGAACGATTTGTATCGCAGGGTTATCATCCGCAACAACCGTTTGAAACGTCTGATGGAAATCAAAGCGCCTGAAGTGATCTTGCGCAACGAAAAACGCATGTTGCAGGAATCGGTAGATTCCTTGTTCGACAACACGAGAAAAGCATCGGCTGTTAAGACCGAATCGAACCGTCCATTGAAATCATTGTCTGATTCATTGAAAGGTAAACAAGGTCGTTTCCGTCAGAACTTGCTCGGAAAACGTGTCGATTATTCGGCGCGTTCGGTAATCGTCGTCGGACCTGAACTCAAATTGTTCGAATGTGGTTTGCCAAAAGACATGGCGGCAGAATTGTACAAGCCATTTGTCATCAGAAAACTGATTGAGCGTGGAATTGTAAAAACCGTAAAATCGGCCAAGAAAATCATCGACAAAAAAGAGCCGGTGGTTTGGGACATTCTGGAAAACGTCATCAAAGGACATCCAGTGTTGCTGAACCGTGCGCCTACCTTGCACCGTTTGGGAATTCAGGCGTTCCAGCCGAAACTGATCGAAGGAAAAGCAATCCAATTGCACCCACTCGTTTGTACGGCATTCAACGCGGATTTTGATGGGGATCAGATGGCGGTTCACTTGCCACTCGGCCCGGAAGCGATCCTCGAAGCGCAGTTGTTGATGCTTGCGTCACACAACATCTTGAACCCTGCCAATGGTGCGCCGATTACGGTTCCATCACAGGATATGGTTTTGGGTCTGTACTACATGACCAAAGAAAGATTGACTACCCCGGAGATGAAAATTTTAGGTGAAGGCCTGACGTTCTATTCTGCCGAAGAAGTAAATATCGCATTGAACGAAGGCCGCCTCGAACTCAACGCACGTGTGAAAATCCGTGCGAAAGATTTCAACGAAGCTGGCGAATTGGTCTACAAGATCATCCAAACGACTGCCGGACGCGTCCTCTTTAACGAGGTCGTCCCGGAAGCTGCAGGATACATCAACGAAGTATTGACCAAGAAGTCCTTGCGTGACATTATCGGGAAAATCCTTGCCGTGACGAATGTTCCGGTAACGGCTGCGTTCCTTGATAACATGAAAGACATGGGTTATAAATTCGCCTTCCGCGGCGGATTGTCATTCTCTCTGGGTGACATCATCATCCCTGAAAGAAAAGAAGAACTCATCGCTGATGCCCGTGAGCAGGTGGAAGGCATTTCTGCCAACTACAACATGGGTCTCATCACCAACAACGAGCGTTACAACCAGGTTATTGATGTGTGGACATCGACCAACGCATTGCTGACAGAACTCGCCATGAAAAACATCCGTGAAGACCAACAAGGTTTCAACTCGGTGTACATGATGCTTGATTCTGGGGCGCGTGGTTCGAAAGAGCAGATCCGTCAGCTTACCGGTATGCGTGGTTTGATGGCCAAGCCGAAAAAATCAACCGCAGGCGGTGGAGAAATCATCGAGAACCCGATCCTTTCCAACTTTAAGGAAGGTCTTTCGATCCTTGAATACTTCATCTCTACGCACGGTGCACGTAAAGGACTTGCCGATACCGCTTTGAAAACGGCCGATGCAGGTTACCTGACGCGCCGTCTCCATGACGTTTCGCAGGACGTTATCGTCAACATCGACGATTGCGGAACTTTGCGCGGAATCGAAGTGTCTGCCTTGAAGAAAAACGAGGAAATCGTAGAAGGACTCGGAGAAAGAATCCTCGGACGTGTCGCGTTGCAAGACGTGATCAATCCGTTGACTACTGAAGTTTTGGTTCACGCCGGACAACAGATCACCGAAGCCATCATGAGAAATATCGAAGTTTCTCCGCTTGAAAAAGTGGAAGTGCGTTCGCCATTGACTTGTGAAGCCCTCAAAGGCATCTGTGCGAAATGCTACGGACGCAACCTCGCGACAGGTAAAATGACGCAAAGAGGTGAGGCTGTTGGTGTAATCGCTGCACAGTCGATCGGTGAGCCGGGTACTCAGTTGACGCTTCGTACGTTCCACGTAGGTGGTACCGCGGGTAACATTTCTGAGGAATCAAGCATCGTCACCAGATTTGACGGTCGTCTCGAAATCGAGGATCTCAAAACCGTTAAAGGCGAAGATTCCGATGGCAATACTGTCGACATCGTAGTTTCACGTTCAACCGAATTGAAACTGATCGACCAAAAAACAGGCATCCTGTTAAGCACGCACAACATTCCTTACGGATCGAGCATCTTTGTGAAAGACGGCGACGTCGTTTCCAAAGGTACCGTGATCTGTAAATGGGATCCATACAACGGGGTTATCGTTTCTGAATTTACCGGTAAGATCGAATACGAAGACCTCGAACAAGGACAATCGTTCCAGGTTGAGATCGATGAGCAAACCGGTTTCCAGGAGAAAGTAATCTCTGAGGCACGTAACAAGAAATTAATCCCAACCTTATTGGTTTACGGTAAAGACGGCGAATTGATCCGTTCTTACAACTTGCCGGTAGGTGCCCACTTGATGGTTGACAACGGCGAGAAGATCAAAGCCGGTAAAGTACTCGTAAAAATCCCACGTCGTTCGTCTAAAGCGGGCGATATCACCGGAGGTTTACCACGTATTACCGAGTTACTCGAAGCGCGTAACCCATCAAACCCGGCAGTGGTTTCTGAAATCGACGGTGTCGTGACGTTTGGAAAAATCAAGCGTGGCAACCGCGAGATCATCATCGAATCCAAATTCGGTGAAATCAAGAAATACCTCGTGAAATTGTCCAGCCAGATTTTGGTTCAGGAAAATGACTTCGTAAGAGCTGGTGTGCCGTTGTCTGACGGTGCGATCACTCCGGAAGACATCCTCAGGATCCAAGGGCCGGCCGCTGTTCAACAGTATCTCGTCAATGAAATTCAGGAAGTTTACCGCTTGCAAGGGGTTAAGATCAACGACAAGCACTTTGAGGTCGTCATCCGTCAGATGATGCGTAAAGTACAAGTCCAGGATCCGGGAGATACGTTGTTCCTCGAAGAGCAATTGATCCATACCAAAGACTTTATCGTTGAAAACGACAAGCTCTACGGCATGAAAGTCGTTGAAGATTCAGGCGATTCGGAAAACATCAAAGCGGGCCAGATCATTTCGCCACGTCAGTTGCGCGATGAGAACTCACTGTTGAAACGTACCGACAAAAACCTCGTTACGGCGCGCGACGTGATCACCGCTACGGCGACTCCGGTATTGCAAGGTATTACGAGGGCTTCATTGCAAACGAAATCGTTCATTTCTGCGGCATCGTTCCAGGAAACAACGAAAGTACTCAACGAAGCAGCGGTAGCCGGTAAAATGGATACGCTCGAAGGTCTCAAGGAAAATGTAATCGTGGGTCACAGAATCCCTGCCGGAACCGGTATGAGAGAATACGACAACACGATTGTAGGATCCAAAGAGGATTACAACGAAATGATGGCCAACAAAGAAGAATATATCTACTAATATGAGCGATCAAAAACCACCGCAACCCGGACAAATCAACATTGAACTGGATGAGGCGACTGCAGAAGGGATTTATTCCAACCTCGCAATCATCAACCATTCCGCTTCAGAGTTTGTCATGGATTTTGTGTGTATCATGCCTGGTACGCCAAAAGCCAAAGTGAAGTCCAGAATTGTATTGACACCACAGCATGCCAAAAGACTCGTCAAGGCACTCGGTGAAAACATCCACAGATTTGAAGCCGCCCACGGCGAAATCAAGGACGCGGAACAACCACCGATTCCGCTGAATTTTGGTCCTGCAGGACAAGCATAAAAGCAAAAGCCTCTCAGCAATGGGAGGCTTTTTTATTAGGAGCTGGTCCCGCTTTCCGCAGTAGCTCTGCGAGGTTACTTGCTGCTATCGGGGCTAGGCATTATCGTTCCATCGAAATATTTAGGAAACCCGATTTTCGGTCATCTCAAAACCCGATTTTAACACCGTTCATCTGTAATTTTCTAGCCTTCAACGATTTTCCGATTGGGAATAGATGTTTTTAATTTCCTAGTGGTATATTGGAGTCCATTTCCTACAATTCTAGGGAAACAAATACCACAAAATCAAAATCTTATGCTAACAAATTATTCGAAACGGGCAATCCGAAATTTTGCCCAATGGACAACATTTTTGTTGTTATTATGCAGCCTCAACGGCTTTTCACAAACGTATTATCCCAGAGCCGACGGCAATTGGAACGCCGGCGCGACTTGGTCTACAGTTGTCTGTAATGGCCAACAGGCATCATCTTGGCCAACTACCATTGCCAACAATGTCAGTCTAAGTTGTGCACGCACGGTAACGGTCGCCTCAAGTACCAGTAATGGCGGGGCATTGACTATTGCGGGTGGAACGCTGATCATCAATTCTGGTACAACATTAAATGTTACTTCGCTCACGATGTTGGGCGGAACACTTACCGTAAACGGAACCCTTAACATCATCGGTGGCGGTACCGGAAGCTTGGCAATTTCAGGCGGTAGCGTAGGCGGCACCGGGACAATCGGGCTTACGGCCGGTGCACAACAGTTGAGCTCTACCACCGCGATTCCCAATCTCAACATTGCAGGATCCGGCAACAAAACCATGGCTAGCAGCATCATTGTCACCGGCCGCTTGACCTTAACGAACAATAATCTGATTGTCGGCGGGAACACGCTCACCGTAGGCAGTTCGGCTGCCGGAACTTCCGGAATAGTGCCCGGCAACGGAAAATTGACCTTATCATCGACGAGTAACTTGACCTTTGGCGGAACATGGACCAACACCGATATCAGCACCATCATCAGCAATACTTGGCCACTAACAATTAACAACTTTACGATGACCCGCAATAGTTGTAACTTGGGGCTTGGCACCAACCACAACCTCACAGTTAACGGGGGATTCAATTTGACAGCGGGTGAATTTGCTATCGGTTCAAGCACATTGACCCTTAATGGAATCATTACAGGAAACATCAACGGACAGGTTACCGGCGGGCCCAATTCCAATCTGACCATTGGCGAAGCGAGTGTTGCGGCGCAAATGTATTTCGATCTGAGCAACACCGATCCAGGCGGAACAAATACCATCCGAAACTTTACGAATAACAGAACCAACAGCAGCCCGTTCACCATGCTCAGTTCATTGCGCATCGGCGGTACGCTTACCGAAGTAGCCAACGCTTCGCTTCAAATCAGCAATGGATCCATCCAAACTTTAAGCATCGACGGGACAGTTTCAGGAACCGCAAAACTCGTTGGAAACTCAGCCGCCATTCTGCACATCAACGGAAGCGGCGCATTGGGAGGAACGCTTACTTTTGCGAGTAGTCCGCAATTGGCCAGTTTTACGATGAACCGCATCGGCGGGTCGGCAACCATCGGATCTGCGCTGTCGATAGGCGGCATGACGCTTAAATTCGGCGTGTTGACCAACAGCTTCGGTACCACGATTACGGGAAGTGCGCCAAATAATGTCATCCAGGAAGTATCGTCTTCCTACATCAACGGCCCACTGTCGCGAACGATTGCGGCCAATACCAATGCGGCGGCTTACATCTGGCCCATTGGAGCAGCGGCTTCGCAAAAATTAGCATTCAACGGAATTACGACCGGTTCAAGCGGCAATGTCGTGATCAGGGCTGAGGCTTTCGATGGCAACAGCGGTGGAACAACCGATGCAACGATATCGGGTTTGAGAACCGACAATTACTGGAACGCTTCGGTAACTGCAAATGCATCGAATTTGACTGCGGTCGGTTCGGTATCGCTCAACGACAGCGGATTGTTGGCCACGAATGCCATTGGCTACGCCGCTTCGGCTGACGGAGTTTATACTTCTTTGGGCGGCAGCATTGCGTCTGGCGCAATCACTTCTACGCTGGAATCGCCGGTCGCGTTGGGCTTTTACAACATCGGGACCGGAGAATCGGTCTGTGCCGATCCGACGGCAGCGACAATCAATGCAACAGCAACGACGAATTGCGGAACGGCCGCCACCACTTTGAGTATCGCGACAGGAACCTTAAACAGTGCGACGCAGTGGACCTGGTATTCGGGCTCTTGCGGCGGAACGGCTGTCGGGACCGGAAATTCAATCGTGGTTTCGCCAGCCGCTACAACGACTTATTTTGTAAGGGGCGAGGGCGGATGCATCACGCCGGGCGATTGTGCCAGCGTGACGATTACGGTCAACGTGCCGCAAATCTGGTATGCCGATGCCGACGGAGATTCTTATGGGAATCCGAACGCGACGCAACTCGCGTGCAGCCAACCGAACAATTATGTCTCCAACAACGCCGATTGCGACGACACCAATAATGCGACGCACCAAACATTTTCTTTTTATGTAGACAATGACGGCGATCATTTCGGGATCGGGGATTTGGTTCCCGCTTGCGCAATCGATGCCAATACGCCACCTGCGGGTTTTTCAGCAAACAACACCGATTGCAATGATGGCGACAACACGGTTTACCAAAGCGCGCTTTTATACGCAGATGGCGATCACGATGGTTATACCAGCGGCGTGACGCAAACGGTTTGTTATGGCGCAATTTTGCCATCGGGTTATGTGGCGTCACTGACGGCCATCGATTGCAATGACAGCGTCGGGGCGATCCATCCGAATGCAGTCGAAATTCCATACAATGGCGTTGACGACGATTGCGACAATATTATTGACGAAACCGGAACCGTAACGACTACTTTGCTTGCTTCTTCATGCGGCGTGACATTGGCTTCGCTCCAATCACTGATTGGTATCCAAACCCTGGGCGGTCATCCGATCACGGGCTACAGGATCCGTGCAACCAATGGCGCACAGGTGCAAACGATTGAAACCAACGTACCGCATTTCACGATGGCACAATTTGCATCGTATGCGTATGCGACGACTTACACCATCGACATCCAATTGCAACGCGCCGGATTGTGGCAGGCAAGCTGGGGCACGACGTGCTTCGTATCGACGCCGGCCATTCTTCAGGCAGGCGGAAGCGCTGCGGTGAATCCGTCGCAATGCGGCATTACGTTGACCAAAATCAACACACTCATTGCTACGACGAGTTTGGCGGGCGTAACCGGATACCGTTTCCGCGTGACCAACATAACGGATCCTTTCGGTCCGAATGCCGTGCAAACGATCGACCGCGTCCAAAACTGGTTCAGCCTGCAAATGCTCACGCGTTACAATTACGGTACTTTATACAGAATCGAAGTGGCCGTCAAGACTACAGGGACTTATGGCGGTTATGGCGCAGCATGTGAAATCACTTCGCCTGAAATTCCTCCGATGCTCAACTGCGGCTTGGCCGTAAATGCTACGACTACACCCGTGGCTGTGACCAGTACCGTTGGCGCGATACAATACCGTTTTCAGATCACACGGACTTTAGACAATGCGGCTTCAACCATCGACAGAAGTACGAACTTCTTTACTTTTAACATGGTACCCGCGGGCATCTATACACCGGGCGCGCTTTACAACGTCAGGGTGGCCATTATGACTACAGGAAGCTGGTCGCCATTTGGGGACGTTTGTGAACTTACGGCGCCAGGCGGAACGGGTAAATTTGCGCCAACGACTTCGGTTCTAGAAACCGTCGCATTCAAGGCCAATGTTGCGCCGAACCCGTTTTCGGCTGCGTTTGGGATCGAAGTGCAGACGCCATCCGCCGAAACCGTACAATTGAAAGTGTACGATATGTTGGGCCGTCTGGTCGAATCGAAAACGGCTGCAGCATCTGAACTCAATCAATCACAATTGGGCCAGGATTATCCTTCGGGCGTTTATCAGATTGTCGTGAGCCAGGGCGATGAGGTGCAAACGCTCCGTGTAATCAAGCGGTAACAATAAATGAATCTGTTTTACAGCGCCCTTCAGCAATGAGGGGCGTTTTTTATTCCGGCTCCAGACTTTATCGACTTAACTTCGACGTTTGTCGGATTTTCCTTAATTTTTTGAAAAATTAGGAATGGAACCACTAGTTTAGCAATTCTTAACGGATTCCGATGCGGACAACTTCACCTATTCATCTTGTTTTTGCACTACTGTTGATGTTGGCAGCGCCAGTTGCGAGCTCACAGCAGCAAATGATCGACAGCCTCGAGCATGCGGCCGCCCGCTACGAGCAATCTACAGGGCAGCGTAAACTGGCCATCCGCGATACCACATTAGTTAATATCTACCACGGTTTGGCCGTCGCCTATTCGGGTAACGATTTAAAAAAAGCGATGGATTATGCGAACAAAGAGCTTTCAATTTCGCGCCAACTTAAGTTTGATAAAGGAATTGCATCGGCTTACAATCTGATCGGGACGCTTTACGATAGCAAATCAGACCTTGCGCAAGCGGTAAATTATTACAAGCAATCGCTCGACATCAGCAAGAAAATTGGCGACAAGACCGCCGAAGCATTCGCCAACGGAAACATCGGCAATATTTACGGCAAACAATCCAACTACAGCGAAGCAATCAAATACCAGCTTAGGGCGCTCGTGCTTGCCAAAAAATTAAATGATAAATTCATGATAGCCGGCACTTACAATAACATCGGAGTGATGTACATGCAGCAGGACAATTATGTACAGGCGCTCGAAAGTTTTTTCGGCTGCCTCAAAATCATGGAGAAAGTAGGCAATGGGAGTGCCGTGGGGATGATAGCCAACAATATAGGCCAAATTTATGCGCTGCAGGGAAAATCAGTGTTGGCAGTCAAATTCCTCGAAAAAGGGCTCAAATCTTCGACCCAGGCAAATGACAAAGTTGGAATGGCCAATAATTACAACGGCTTGGGTCACGTTTACACCGAAACCAAAGACTATCGAAAAGCACTTGATTATTACCTCAAGAGCTTGAAACTGAGTGTGGAATTCGGTGATGAAAAAGGGACGGCGCGCAACAATATCTTCATTGGAAGGACTTACTATCTGATGGGTCAAACCAGCAAAGCGATGGAATACATCCGCAAAGGGAATGCCTACGTGCAATCGAACCAAGATCCCGATTTGCAGCAAAACCTGTATGAAATTTACGCGAAAATTTACGCAGCTCAAAATGACTACAAAAAGGCATACGAAAATCACATCCGATTCAAGGACTTGACCGATTCACTGCTCAACAAGGAAAACGCCGAAAATTTTTCGCGGCTCAAACTGCAATACGATTTTAAAAATGCGCAGGATTCAATCACCGCGATCCAGTCTAAAAAAGATATTCTTACCAAAGCCGAAATCAAAAACCAACGCGAAACCAGAAATTTTGTCTACCTGGTTTTGGGCTTGATCGTCGCTTTCTTGATCATCATCATCTGGCAACGCAACAAAATCGCGATTGTAAAAAGGCAAAAGGCGCTTGTGGAAGAACGCAACCGCATCAGCCGCGACTTGCACGACAACCTCGGCGCACAATTGTCTACCGTGAGAATGTTCATGAGCAGCCTTAAAAACAAGGGAGGCGAAGCTTCAGGCCAAACGGTAGACCATTCAATCGGTATGCTCGATGCGTCGATCCATGAGTTGCGCGGCATCATGAACGAAATGAGCGACCCAGTACTTACGGGGCAAGGATTTCTTGCCGCCACAGAGGCGCTCATCAACAAAATCAACCAATTGCACGGTGTACAATTTACACTCACGCACCACAAATTAGAAGATCGGCCGAGCATTGAAATTGAACATCAATTGTATCGAATCTGTCAGGAACTGGTCAACAACACGCTCAAGTATGCCAAGGCCAAAAATGTTTCGCTCGACGTGTTGCGTCGGGACAACAAAGTAATTTTGATGTATGAAGACGATGGCATTGGTTATGACATCGGCAAAATCAAAAAAGGCTACGGACTGAACAATATCGAAACGCGCACCAAGTCTCTCGGCGGATCCGTTGCGTTCGATTCGATGCCGAATGCAGGAGCGCGCACCATCATAGAAATCCCCGAATAATGTACAGGAATTTACGCATATTGATCGCAGACGACCATCGGTTGTTCATCAATGGATTGAAGCTGATCCTCAAGGAAACGATGGATCTCGATATCGGCGAATTTGCGCTCAACGGTAAGGAAGCGATCGAAAAATGCCGCAGGCAGGATTTTGACATTGTCATTATGGACATCAACATGCCTGTCATCGATGGCATCGAGGCCACGCGCCAGATCAAACTGCAAAAACCTGAAACCAAGATACTGATCGTGAGCATGCTCAGCGATATGGACGCGGTTTCTAAGGCGATGAAAGCCGGCGCCGACGGATTCCTGATCAAGAACGCCGACGCAACCGAATTCAAAAAGGCGTTCAACGCCATAGAAAATGGCAAAATCTACCTGTCTGATTACTTCTCGAATTATGTGCAGGGCGCCAAACCAGATGCGACACGGGAAGACTACATCCGGTTTTCTGAAAACCTCATTACGGCACGCGAAAAGTCTGTGTTGAAGATGATTTGCGAGGGTTTTACCAATGCAGAGATTGCCGCGACATTGTTCTTGTCTGTAGCGACGGTCAACACGCACAGGAACAACATGTTAGCCAAGCTCAATCTTCCCAATACGGCGGCTTTGGTGCGTTTTGCTATCGACAACAAACTCGTTTAACCCGTCGTAATGTACTGAAATATACATCTTTTCGTGTATTTCGGGCGCAGTTTGTTAAGCTTATGTTTGGTGCTTGAACTGTTGCACAACCACGGCGGCAGTCGATGATGATATGAAACAGTTTTATCTTTTTATTGTTGGTTTGATTTTTTGTGCTGCCGCGCAGGCGCAGGTCAGGATTGGCACTACGAATTATGCGTCATTCCAGGCAGCCTTTGATGTAATCAACAATACCACTACATATTCCGGGCAAAACATTGTCATGGAAATAACGGCCAACTTTACCGAAACCTCCTTTTCGACACTGGGAAAATACAATTACGCAAGCATCCTCATCAAGCCCAGCGGCGGCGCCAGAACAGTGGTTTTTGCAAGCTTTGGATTGAGTTTTTTCGGCAGCAATGTCACCATCGATGGTGAAAATCAGTTGACTTTGGCCTGTACGCATGCCACTTCCGCAACGGTAGCTTTTACCGGATCGGCCAATGTCATCGTAAAACGGACCAAGATTTTTGGAGGGGGAAATTCGGGCGTCCTCACCTTCAGGTCACATACTGATCTTGGGCAGGCGAAAAACATCCTTGTACAGCATTGCGAAATAGGTGCTTATACCGGAAATTGGCCCACCAGTGGGATTTACGTACTCGGAACTCCGGACAATGGCTGGCTCGCAGACGGCATCGTCATCGACGGAAACAATATTCACGACTTTGCGGCGGGAACCCAAACGGTTCCTGCCTCGGGAGTCGACGTGGGCGAAGCGCGGAACGTAAATATAAAGAACAACCGGATTTACCAGACAGAACTGCACAGTTCTAACTTGACCCGCGCGATATCCGTGCACGAGTTGTCTCTGTATACCAATAACTACATTACCGCAAACGAGATCGGGTCGGCCAATGCGCAGGGAGCCGGCATGTATCGGCATACCGGCGGATCTTTCGTCGGGATCTTCTATTACAATGACGGCGCAGCCAGTACAGCCTATGGCACCCTACATGTCGAGGGAAATTCCATCAGAAATATCGCGCTGACCGGATCCTATAATTACGGAGCAAGCACTTTTTGCGGTATCCAATCGTATCTCGGTTCCGTAAGAATAATCAATAATACAATCGGAAGCCAAACCGAAACAAATAGTATAACAATAAACAACAGCTCTTCGGGAGAATGTAATTTTGAAGGCATCACTACAGATTACAACGGTGTGGCAGTGATCACTAACAACACCGTTGGCGGAATGACTGGAACCGGTAATGGGACGATGCAGTTCAAAGGTATTTACACCAGCGCCACATCTACTGACGGCAATCAAGGTCTCAATTTAAGCGGAAATACGATTGGTGGAACTGTCGCCAATTCGATTCAGAATAATGCAACAACTTCAAACAGCCGTACTGTCGGGATTTACGCCCGCGATCGAAATGGCGGACCCAGCGGAAACACCATCAGGAATATCACGGGTTTTAGCAGCGGCACAGGAGATTACGGTGTGGTGGGCATTACGCAATATTCATCGTATGTGGTCAATCCCGTTACCAACAACACGATTTTTAACCTCACCAATGCCAATGCGTCTGCAGGAGGTTCAGTCGTAGGGATTCAACTCTACTCGGCGGGCAGTGGCGGTTCTGTCAGGCAAAACTTTATTCACGGCCTGCAGTCTTTTTCAACCAATAATGCTGCGACTGTATACGGAATTTTAACGACTAATGCGCCCGTGAACATGTACAACAACATGATTGCTCTTGGTAACGGTACCATCAATAATGCACAAGTTACTGGAATCAAATATCAAGTCCTGGCTACGGCATCGGGGCAAGGGGAAGAATGCAAGAACAATTCGGTTTACATTGGCGGATACAATACAAACGGCAGTTCACTTTCAAGAGCCTTCTGGATTACCGGGCTAAACAGCGGCTACAGTGTGTACAACAATATTTTTGTGAACAACCGTTCGAACTATGCGGCGGGGGCCGGAACGCATTACAGCGTGCAGGCTGAGACCAGTTACGCCGCCTTCGTGGCAAATGTTTATTTCGGAAACGGCAACGGCTATGTTTTAGCAAGTACGCCAGCCGGGAATAAGACAACCATCGCACAATTCCACAGTTATTTATATTTCCCCGGAAACTCGGGTTTTTTAGGCGATCCGCATTTTCTTTCCCCGACCGCCATTACGCCCAATCTTCACATCAACCCGGCCGTACAAACGATAGTAGAAGGGCGCGGTTATGACAATATTGGAATCGATATCGATAATGAAACGCGTTCCGGTCTCACGCCGAATGACATTGGCGCCGATGCCGGAAATTTTGTTCCGATGAACAACGCTCCAACAATCAACAGTTTCAGCAATATCACCACCTGCACCATTGGCAATTTTACGCTTAGCGGAACCAATCTGAGTGGTGTGCACGAAGCGAGAATTGGCACCCTGGTATTCCAGATTATTGTGGCTACCGACACGTCGATTACGATATCTTGCGGGACTGAACCGGTTTCGGGTACGATCAAATTGACCAATGCAATTGGTTCGGCTGTCTCTACGGGTACGATTACGCTGAATGCAAGACCTGCCATTATTGCACAGCCACAAAGTCTTACGACGTGTCCGGGCCTGGCGACCTTAACGGTAACGGCCACCTATGCAACGGCTTACCAATGGCGCCGCAATGGAATACCATTGACGAACAACGCCAATTACAGCGGCGTGACCACAGCAACACTTACCGTGAATAATGCGGCACCAAATAGCGCTGAGCAATATGATGTAGTGTTGACCGGAAGCGCTGGCTGCACGGCGACCTCATTTCCGGCAACGCTTACCGTAAACGGATACAACATCGAGTTGGTCGCTTCAGGGCCAACTACTTTTTGCGCAGGTGAATTTATTCAATTGACGCCAAAAGTGCATGTTCCTGCGCTGCAGTTCGACGGCGTGAATGATTATATCGATTTCTATGGCGCCAACTATCAGGATTTTACCATGAGTTTTTGGGTTAAAACCACACAAACGGGCAGTACCGGTCCTCAATGGTATGACGGCAACGGGATCGTGGACGGATTGGGAGGTTTCAATCGCAATTTTGGTACGTCACTCGTGGGTGACAAACTGGCGTTTGGAGTTAAAGTCGGAGAATGGAGCGATACCGTGCTTTCCAGCACAAGCATCAACACAGGGGAGTGGGTCAATGTGACGGTGACGCGCTCGCAGATGACCAGTCAAATACGAATTTATATCAATGCGGTTCTCGATGCGACCGCATCTACCGGACTTACAACAGGATTTGAATTGGCCAATCAGAGCATGCGCGCAGGCGCATTGATGCAAGGGAGCAGTTACTTCAATGGCGCGATAGACGACATCAAAATTTGGAGCCGCATACTTGGCGATGGGGAAATTCAGTACGTCAACAATGGCGGCAATGTGACCAATATGCTTTCGGTGCAATTGGCAATGGACGAGAATTTGGGTAACCAGACCACCAGCACGCAAAACGGCCAAAACGTTCCGCTCATGAATGGGGTGCAATGGACAGACCGTTTGGCACCCGCAATGTTCACGAATCCGGTCTGGTCTAACGGGCAAAATGCAAATGTGCTTGGCGTTTCAACTTCCGGAAGTTATTCGCTTACCGCTAACTTTGGCAATTGCCAGTTGCCATTGACCAGTAATACGGTTACGGTGAATGTCATCAGTCCGACGGTACACCTCAATACGCCGTCAAACAATTTGTTTTATTGCGGCGGTCCCGCTTTGCAAATTCAGGCCGAAGGCGCTGTCAACTACACTTGGAGTCCGGCGCAAGGTTTAAGCGCTACAACCGGAAACATGGTGTATGCCAATCCAACAACCACTACAAATTATCTGCTGCAAGGCACCGATGCAAACGGTTGTGTCGGCTATTACAATTTTACGGTATTTGTCGGACAGACTTCTCAAATCACACTCAATACAGGAAACTCTTATATTGTATCGGGGCAGGCCATTCCGTTGACCGCTTCAGGCGGTTCTGGCAATTACACTTGGTCGCCGGCGGAAGGTTTGAGCCAGACCTCGGGAAACAACGTTGTGGCGTCACCAACACAAACTACTGTTTACACCGTTCGCGGAACCGGATGCGACATCGAACAGACGGTTACCATTTATGTGCTGCCAGAGACGTCTGCGACAGACAACGCGCTCGATTTTGACGGCTTCGATGATTATGTCGAAATGCCGGTACAGAGTCAGGGCATCAGTGGTACGTTTACCGTCGCAGTTTGGGTAAAACCGACGCACCCAACCAAGACCATGCATATTTTGAGTACCCGGAACGGTGCGAACGCGAACACATTCGACATTCAAATCAAAGACGGCAACCTGATCCACGGCGACATTGGCAACGGAACCGACTGGCTCACCACAAGTGCCGACGCGCCATTTGCGTATCAGGCCAATCAATGGATGCACATCGCGTATAAAATTACTCCGGGTCAATACAAGATTTTTGTCAATGGCAACCTCATACAAACCGGCGTTTATCCTGGCGAGGCCGTACTGTACAACAACAGCTCGAATTTCATTACACTCGGTAAAAACAACGGCGAGAACACGCTGCTGCAAGGATCCATTGACGACTTAATCATTTCCACTTTTAATTTTCCTGATGAAGTAATGGCCAATGTACCGCGTCATGGAATTCCGGCGCAAATTCGCTACACGTTCGATGAAGGAATCGCCGGCGGATACAACCCGACGGTGACGCTGCTGAGCAATCAGGATGTTCAAGGCGGTATGCACGGCGTACTACACAATTTTACTTTAAACGGAAACGCAAGCAATTGGGTGGCCGGTCAGGGCGTTCAACCGCAAACCATTGCAATGGCCGAGCAAAACAGCATTGTTTACGGGACGATTTACAACCCTGGGGCAACGACCAGTTCTGGTTTGCCGGTGACGTATGACAGTTCTGATCCGTCGATCGCGTCGGTTTCAGGCAATACGCTTGTGATCCACAATGTCGGAACCGTTACGGTTTTTGCCCACCAGGACGGCAATGCATTTTATGACCACGCCGAGCCGAAATTCCAACAGCTTACCATTACCCCGAAAGCGCTCACTATTGCCAATGCAACTGCGCAAAATAAAATCTACGACCGCACTGCTTCGGCGACCATTTCGGGTACGCTTTCCGGAATGGTCGGGACCGATGCAGTTTCGTTTACAGGAACGGGAACTTTTGCTTCATTTAATGTTGGCAATCAAATTGCCGTGACGCCGAATAGCGTACTTACGGGTAACGATGCGCCGAAATACACGCTTGTGCAACCCAACGGCCTTTCGGCCAACATTACGCCAAAAAGCCTCACGGTTTCCGGCGCGGTCGCTGCCAATAAAGTCTATGATGGAAGCACAGTGGCCGTAATCAACGGTGCAGCCCTAAACGGCATTATCAGTCCGGATGTGGTCACTATTGCTTCGAACGCAGGAACGTTTGCTTCACCGAATGTGGGCAACAACATTTCTGTCAGTTCCCAATTGACTTTGGGCGGCACCTCTGCTCCAAATTATTCGATTATACAGCCAACAGGGTTGTTGGCCAACATCACACCAACGTTGTTAACCGCTACAATTTCAGGGACCAGTGCAATCTGTCAAGGGCAAAATACCGTATTGCAAGTAGCCATAAGCGGTGCAGGTCTCTTTACGGTAGTGTATAGCGACGGGACTTTAAGCTATACCATCAACAATTATTCGAGCGGGGACAATATTGCTGTCGCACCGGTTTCGACTTCGATGTATGCACTGGTTTCGGTGACCGGAAATAACGCTCAGGTTGCTGTAAGTGGATCGGCTACGGTAACAGTTGTGCCCCAAAATTTGTATTATGCAGATGCAGACGGCGACGGTTACGGCAATGCAGCGGTAAGCCAATACCGTTGCGTCCAACCAGTCGGATTTGTGCCCAACAATACCGATTGTGACGATTCCAATGCTGGAATCCACCAAATGTTTTCGTTTTATACCGACAACGATCACGACGGATTTGGCACTGGAAGTTCCGTAAATGTTTGTGCGGCAAGTGCGGCGATTGCCCCAGTGGGTTACTCGATCAACAACACTGATTGTGATGATTCCAATGCTGCAATCCACCAAATGTTTTCGTTTTATACCGACAACGATCACGACGGATTTGGCACTGGAAGTTCCGTAAATGTTTGTGCGGCAAGTGCAGCGATTGCCCCAGTGGGTTACTCGATCAACAGCACCGATTGTGACGATACCAATGCTGCAATTCATCAAACATTTCAATTCTACACCGATGCCGATCGCGATGGCTATGGAGCCGGAAGTCTGGTTCCCGTTTGTGCCGCTGATGCACTTGTTGCCCCGATTGGCTATGCATTGAACAATACGGATTGTAACGACAACAACAGCGCAATTTATCAAAGCGCAATATGCTATGTGGATGCTGATTTTGACGGATATTCCTCGGGCATGACCGCATCGGTTTGCTATGGGGCGACCATTCCCGCAGGCTTTTTAACGGCTTCCACCGCGCTGGATTGCAATGATGCGGTCGCGGCCATCCATCCGAATTCGGGCGAGGTTCCTTTTAATGGTGTCGACGACAATTGTAATGGATTGGTCGATGAAACCGGAACGATAACTACGACTTTGTTGGCTTCGTCTTGCGGAACGACACTCACGGCCATCGGGTCGCTCGTAGGAATCCAGACGCTGGCAGGACATCCGATCACAGGTTATAGGATTCGCGTGACCAATGGTGCGCAGGTACAAACCATCGAAACCAATGTGCCGCATTTCTCCATGACACAATTTTCTTCTTATGATTATGCCAAAACCTATACGGTAGCGATTCAACTGCAACGCGCCGGAATCTGGCAATCGAATTGGGGAACGCCGTGTTTCGTTTCTACGCCGGCCATTCTTGCGGGCGGCGCTGCGGGTTCGGTGAATCCATCGCAGTGCGGCGTTACATTGGCTAAAATCAATACGCTGATTGCGACTACCAGTTTGGCGGGCGTTACGGGATATCGGTTCCAGGTGACCAACCTGAGCGACCCGCTCGGGCCGAATGCTTTGCAAACCATTGATCGTGTCCAGAATTGGTTCAGTTTGCAAATGCTCACCCGATACAACTATGGAACGAACTACAGAATAGAAGTGGCCGTAAAAACCACCGGAACATTTGGTGGCTATGGTGCGCCTTGTGAAGTAGCGTCGCCGGATGCTCCCGCATTGGTAAATTGCGGTGGAAGTGTGGCTTTGCCTACAACTCCTGTGGCTACGGTAAGTTTGCCCAGCGTTACCCAATACCGCTTTCAGGTCACGAGACTATCAGACAATGCCGCTTCGACCATCGACAGGAACAGCAACTTTTTTACCTTCAACATGGTGCCGGCTGCGATTTTTACTGCAGGATCATTGTACAGCGTTAGGGTCGCCGTGATGACTGCCGGAACCTGGTCGCCTTATGGGGATGCTTGCGAGATCATGTCGCCGGGCGGAACGGCCAAATTTGCGCCAACGACTTCGGTTGATGGAAACGTGGCATTCAAAGCTACGGCAGCACCGAGTCCGTTTACAGCTTCTTTTGGCATCGAAGTGCAAACGGCAATCGACCAAAAAGTACAATTGAAGATGTACGATATGTTGGGCCGTCTGGTCGAATCGAAAACAACTTCGGTTTCGGAAGTAAATCAATCACGGTTCGGGCAGGATTATCCATCGGGCGTGTACCAGATTATCGTGAGCCAGGGCGATGAGGTGCAAACGCTGCGTGTGGTGAAAAGATAATTTTTGGTACTGTAGTTTTTTGAAAAGCCTCTTTTTTGGGAGGCTTTTTCTTTTGGCTGTAAGCTTGTGGAATTTGGGCCATTGGTGTAAAATATTGATTAGCTTTGTTTTAACCAACACCAAACCGCATGACAACAAGAAGGACTTTCATCAGGCAAACCGCCCTGACGGCAGCCGGAATTTTAGTGGTTCTGGCGAAGCGGCTGCTGAACGTATTTAACTTCAAACAATTTTAAAAGCGAGGGCGGAATCGTAAGAATACTTTAAGCGATAACCCATTCATAATTGGTTCAAAGGCTCCTTGGGAAAGGTCGCTTTTTGTTGCGTGCCAACCGATTACTTATGATCAGATTACTGCGAGTGCTTGTATATAAAGGGTTGACAACTGTTAAAACCCTGATTTGGTCGTTATTTAAGGTTATTCAACGGGAATAAAAATCAAGTGATGGTTTTTGCCGTAGATTGCTCAGGTTCAACCACAGGACACACGATCAATAATTTAAACTAAAATTTTTATGAAAAGAAATTACCATGATCTGGATAGCGGCAGAGATGTCCCATCCGGAAAAAAAATCACGAGAAATTTTTGGCTGGCGGGTACATTGCTACTGTTGCTCCTGATCGGGCAAAGTGCCATTGCGCAGGTAGCAAATTACACGTTTGCACAAACGGCACCAGCTTATACGCCGCTGCCGCTATCTGCCGCGCAAACAAGCTTTACGACTACGTTTGATGACGATAAGGTTAGTTTTAACTTGCCGTTTACGTTTAATTTCAATGGCGTTGGGTATACTACGGCCACTGTTTCTTCAAACGGATTTTTGGTATTCGGAAGCACTTTAAATGCGAACGCTGGCGGCTCCGCCTATACATCAACCAGCAATAATAATGGTGCATATATGAATAGCACCGCGACAGGTAACGGCATCGCAGCTTTTAATGCCGATTTAATAGCGCAGAATTTTGCAACCTTTACAGGTACCAGGACAAGTGGTTCTGTAACGGTGACCGGGGTCACGAACTTTACCAATCTTCAGGTTGGACTACGATTACAAGGAACCGGAATTGTGAATGGAACAACCATTGCCGGTATTAATACTACGGCCGGGACGGTGACCTTGAGTGTCGCAGCTACCGCTTCGGGTACATCGGCGCTTACGCCAATTTCATCTATCCTGGGTATAATTTCAGGAACTGCACCAAATCAAACCCTCGTCTTTCAGTATACAGGATTGAGGCGGTATAATCTGGCTGGCGATAACATCAGTTTTCAGATCAGATTGAATCAGGGGAATAATGTCGCACTTAACCAAAGTATCAGTATTTCATACAATGCAACAACTACGGTTGCGACCAGTACACAAGTACAGGTAGGGATACGAAGCACTACTTCTGATTACAAAAATAGGACTTCGGCCACATCATGGTCGGCCACTACCGCAGGCACCGCTAATACGAATGCAGTTGCTTTTAGCAGTTCGGCATTGCCACCGGCAGGATTAATGTTCACTTTTACGCCACCACAACCTGTAGCAGTGCCAAATTGCGCTTCAGGTTTTTCTCCTGCAACCGCTGCTACCAATGTCGGTAGAAATGCAACATTATCATGGACCGCCGCAACTGGTGGCCCAACAGGATATGACGTTTATTTGGATACATCATCTACGCCGACTACATTAGTATCAAGCAATCAAGCAGGGTTATCTTATACGCCAAGCGCGTTGCTTGCAGCAAATACAACTTTTTACTGGAGAGTAGAACCGAGGAACGCCAATGGACCCGCAACCGGATGCACCACACAATCATTTACGACAGGTACTGGTTTTGCTTATTGTACCCCAACATACGCATCCGGACCGGGAGGTAGTACAGTAGATGGTATTACAAATGTCACATTGGGAACCTTGAATAATTCTACAAGTGGAGCAACCGTGAGTCCGTATTATACATTTTATAGTGCAGCAACGGTACCGGATATTGCAAAATCAACGACGATTTCGGTTTCCGTTTCATTTGGCGCTGACACAGCGAATAATTCAGCTGTTTGGATCGACTTTAATCAAAATGGCACATTCGAAACCACTGAAGGGTTTCTTGCTACTAACGCTACTATGAACGGAACAAGCGTTTACAGCATTCCGGTTCCTGCTGACGCAGTCTTAGGACAAACAAGAATGCGGGTGCGTGGTGGCGATGACGACCCGCTTACTACTGCGCAGGCTTGCGGCGCTTCAAATGATGCCGATGGAGAATCTGAAGATTACATTGTAAATATTACTCCGGTACCATCTTGTATGCCTGTTACCAACTTAGCCGTTTCTGCTTTTTCAGGAAATAGCGCCACTATTACGTGGACTGCTTCGACAGGATCGCCGGTGAGCTACCAGTATGAATTTCGTGCATCGGGAGCAGCCGGAAGTGGAAATACAGGACTTGCAGCATCAGGTACGGTCCCACATCCTACAGCAACCGCATCTACCAATGCGTTGGCACCAAATACGACTTATATAGCTTACATCAGGGCATTTTGCGGCGGAACCGATTACAGTTCGTGGTCGGCTGCAACAGCATTTACAACGCCTTGTGCCAGTGTTACTGTTTTACCAAGCACCGAAGGATTTGAAGGAACAACTGTACCATGCTGGACCGTCACGCCAATCAGCGGAACAGGTAGCTGGTCTTTATATCCGTCAATTGACACTGAAGTTCCAGGCCCACACAGTGGTTTATCATTCGCCGGAATTGCATGGGAAAGTTCAGTGGCAACAAATTCAGTGCTATCTAGTTCGCCATACGACTTATCGGCAAACGGAAACACACAGGCCAGGCTTAAAGTGTGGATATACAGAGGAGCTAGCGGTCTTACAACCAATCGCATTACTATAAAAGTAAATACTGTGCCAGGAGCAGGAGGAACCCAATTATTAGACATACCACGTAATATTACACAATCACCAACGGTTGCAACAGCTGGATGGTACGAGTATACGGCCAACATTCCTGTATCTTTCAATTCAGGTGTATTTTATATCAACGCACAAGGCGTTGTAGGAAGTAGCGGAACAGATTACAGTATTGGTCTTGACGATTTCCGAATAGAATTCAATCCGCCAACAATAACAGGATTTACACCTGCAACAATATGCGCAAATGGTACAGATTCGCAACGTACAGTAACAATTACGGGCGCAAACTTTGTGGGCGCGACCAACGTTTCTGTAAACGGAACAGCAGCACAGTCTTTCACGGTGAACAGCGCAACGCAAATTACTGCGGTTGTTTCAGCATCAGCCACTTCGGGCACCGTTTCTGTAACAGGCCCGGGAGGCACGGCTACGAGCGCGGCAACATTGGCGGTATACAACAATTATCCTTTTTATGCAGATAGCGACGGTGATACTTTTGGAGCAGGAACTTTGGTCAGCGTATGTTCGGTTAACGGTGCAACGCCTCCGCCAGGATATTCTTTAAGCAGTACCGATTGCGACGACAGTAATAATGCCATCTACCAATCGGCTACCTTGTTTATCGACACTGATAACGATGGCTATACCAATGGCACTGCGATCGTATGTTACGGAGCAACAATCCCTGCGGGCTATAAAACAACCTCACTCGGATCTGATTGCAACGACAATGACAACACCGTTTACCAAAGCGCAACATTATACACCGATGCTGACGGCGACGGTTACAACGTTGGTTCGCAAACGGTATGTTATGGTGCTGCTGTTCCGACAGGATTGAGCCTGACAACAAACGGAACAGATTGTGACGATACCAACGGCGGAATTTATCAAACAGGCACTTTCTTCGCAGATGCCGATAACGACAATTACGACAACGGTTCCGTTTCTGTATGCTATGGCGCAATAACGCCAGTGGGTTACAAGACCACGACCCTCGGGCCTGATTGCAACGATAACGACAATTCGGTTTACCAAAGCGCTACTTTATTTGTAGACGCAGACAACGACGGCTACACATCGGGCGTAGAACAAGTAGTTTGCTATGGCGCTGCAATGCCTTCGGGATATGTGGCTTCGCTTACGGCCATCGATTGCAATGATGCGGTGGGTGCGATTCATCCGAACGCTACCGAAGTCCCTTACAACGCGATCGATGACGATTGCGACGGAACCATCGATGAGACCGGAACCGTAACGACTACACTGACGGCCGCTTCTTGCGGGACTACATTGGCTTCTATTGGGTCAATCGTAGGTATCGAAACGGTGGCTGGACATCCGATCACCGGTTACAGGGTTCGCATCAAGAACGGTGCTGAAGTACAAACGCTGGAGACCAGCGCACCGCACTTTAGGATCAACCAATTCCAGTCTTATGCTTATGCGACCACTTATACGGTCGATATCATGCTCCAAAGAGCAGGAGTATGGCAAGCGTCCTATGGTGCCCCTTGTTTCGTATCGACTCCGGCCATCCTTGAAGAAGGCGGAGCAGGTTCGATCAACCCATCACAGTGTGGCATCACATTGGCGAAAATCAACACGCTGATCGCAACGACCAGTTTGGCGGGTGTTACCGGATACAGATTCCGCATCACCAACCTTACCGATGCATTTGGACCTAACGCGGTTCAAACCATCGAACGTACGCAAAACTGGTTCAGCCTGCAAATGCTGACCCGTTACAACTACGGAACCTTGTACAGAATCGAAGTAGCTGTGAAAACAACCGGAACTTACGGTGGATTCGGAACGCCATGTGAAGTTTCCTCACCGTTGGTACCTTCACTGCTGAATTGCGGCGGATCTACCGCCTTGAAAACCACTGCGATTGCTTCCAACAGCGTTGCCGGTGCGACACAGTACCGATTCCAGGTGGTTCGCCAGTCGGATAATGCTTCCTCGACGATTGACAGGACGCCAAACTGGTTCAACTTCAACATGGTCCCGGCTGCGACTTATACGGTCGGTGCTTTGTATACGGTAAGGGTAGCTGTGATGACCGCCGGAACATGGTCGCCTTTTGGTGATGCGTGCGAAATTACGGCTCCATCAGGAACTGGTAAAGGTATTGCTCCAACGACAGTTGCGACTGCTTCTGCTGATTTCAAAGCGGCTGCTTTCCCGAATCCTTTCACGTCCGACTTCAACATCGATGTCACCACGTCGAGCCAGGAGAGCGTCCAGTTGAAAGTGTATGACATGCTGGGCAAACTGGTAGAGTCAAGGGAAGTGAAAGCATCTGACTTGAATGTGGAGAAAGTGGGCGCGCAATATCCGTCAGGAGTTTACAATGTGATTGTAAGCCAGGATGGTATCGTGAAAACACTTCGCGTGATCAAACGATGATCCATTTGGATCTTAATTATAAAGCCCCTTCGGAAACGGAGGGGCTTTTTTTATCCATCAAACAATTGAGATTTTCGCAACGCGACGTGTCCATTAATCCAAATCCCACAACAATCTGATCGAAGAGACAATCGATAGGAAGCATATGATCCAAAATATGATTTGTCCGGCTGCGCCTTTAAATTTCAGGCCCATCATTTCGAATTCAATTTTTCCGGATACGTATTCAAGTACCAAAACAATAAAAAGGGATGCGATTGCCGCCATCGGTAATCCGATGACTGCCGCAAAATGTTTCTGTGCAATGGGCAACCAGGCCTGTGAATCATAGCCCCGTTTTGCCATTATGCCAAAAATGTAGATTGAAAATAAAGTGATCAAGGCAGCAGCGACCCATCCCAAAGCGTTTAAGATTTTCTTTTTGGTTTCATTATTCTCGTTGTACATGGGATTCTTTTGGTTTTGAAATAGTTAGGGGCCGAAGATATAATTTTTTCATAAACCAACAACTTGCATTATCAGCCGATTTTGAGCGATTGGATTTGACTGTCTTTGAGTTCAAATTGATAAGTCAGCACAATTGGGCTGCCGCTAAATGTTCCTGAAATTTCAGCCTTTAAAGCCTGTTCGTTTGCTGAATATTCAAGCGGTTTCATCGTTGCCTGATATTCCTTGTTTGCTTTTTCTATCCAGTTTTCTATTTCTTTTCTTCCATTGTGCGTTTTGCCTTCGTCGAAAACTACGGCTGTTTCGGAAAAACAATTGACATAGGCCACGCTGTCGAAATTGTTTTGCGCTTGTATTAAATCTGCGATTGCATTTGGTAAATTCATATTTGTGTTTTTAAAAAAGTGATTAAATGGTCGGGATTGTTCCGCCGTCAATGATGTATTCTGTTCCGGTCAGATAGTTGGCCCTTGGCGAAACCAGGAAACCAACCAGTTCTGCTACTTCCTCCGGTTGGGCAGGCCTGCCATACGGTATTCCGCCCAATGCATCCATGACACTTTGTTGCGCTTGTTCTATGGTGCTATTTGCGTTTCTTGCGATCTCGCCCAGCCAGGCTTTCGATGCTGTTGTATTTATCCATCCTGGCGAAACAGTGAGCACGCGAACACCTTTAGGCGTAACTTCTTTTGACAGGCCTTTGCTGTAATTGATCAGCGCGGCTTTTGCGGCTGCATAAGGCAAAGTAGAATCGTGCAAAGGCAACCTTCCCTGGATGGATGCGATGTGAATGATCACGCCGCTTTTCTGCGCCAGCATTTGCGGTAAAAATTCCCTGTCCAGTCGAACAGGAGCGAGCAGATTGGCTTGTAGGGTTGATTCCCAATCTTCATCGGTTAAAGCGGCAAAGCCACCGGCGGGTGTTGTTGAAGAACCAAGGTTGTTCACAAGAATGTCAAGCCTCCCGTAAGCCGAAAGCACTTCGCTGGCTACTTTTTGTGCTCCTTCTGCCTTGGTTGAATCGGCAGCAATGAAATGCAACTTGCCGTTTTCTTTTTCGGGTGCGTTTCTTGCGGTAATAATAACCGTTGCGCCCACTTGTAAAAGCCGTTCTGCAATGGCTTTTCCAGTGCCTTTCGTACCTCCTGTGACCAATGCAATCTTGCCTGATAACTCGTTGTTGAAATTAAATTGTTCCATTTTTAAAATTGTTTATAGGACAAAATTGGTGTATAAAAACAGTTTTCACAAGTACGGAATTGTGATTCAGATAGGGATAAATTTTTCCCCTATTGCACAATTTGGAACATTGGTTTAATTTTGTAATATGTATGAAAGAAAGATTTTACCGAACCTCAATTGCGGTCTCGATTTGATTGGCGAAGTGCTTTACGGCAAATGGAAAATCCGTTTGCTGTGGTTCATCAATGAAGGGCACAAGCGTCCGAGCGAACTGCAACGAAAAATCCCCGATGCTTCGCGCAGGGTCTTGAACATCCAGTTGAAGGAGCTCGAAGAACACGAATTGATACAGCGCAAAATTTATCCTGTCGTGCCGCCAAAAGTGGAGTACAGCCTGACTGAATTTGGCAAAACGTTAATTCCTGTCGTTTCGGTATTGGGAAATTGGGGCGATCAAAATGAAGAACACCTGCGGACGGTTATCTTAAAACGCTTAACCATTAATAAAATTGATCTTTAAAATAGTCTTTCGTTGGGCAATAGCTTTCCTCGGGTAACATCGTTTCATACTTTTCATTCCAAACGATTATTGAATTCAAAATCGGTAGAAGTTCCAAGCCTTTTTCAGTCAATGAATATTCTACTCTTGGAGGTATTTCAGCAAATGATTCTCTTGTCACTATGCCATCATCTTCCAATTCTTTCAACTGTTCGGTTAAAACTTTCCTTGTGATTAATGGGATATAGGCATCTAATTGACCAAATCGTACTTTGCGTTTTTGCAAAACATATATTATTATGGGCTTCCATTTAGTGCCGATAATAGACATTGAACGCGTCAAAGAGCATTTCGAAAAGCTAAATCTTGCATCTTTCATCTTACTGTATTTTTATTTGTTACCCAAAAGTAACTACTTAATTTTAAGCATTAGTATCTTTTTGAAACAAACATAAGTAACTTTGCGATACAAATAACAGTATTAACAGAAAGTATCGAAAATGAGCAAAAAACTGACAAACAAAGTAGTACTTGTAACCGGAGCATCTAAAGGAATTGGTGCAGGAATTGCAAAACAAATGGCTGCCGCTGGTGCCAAGGTGGTAGTCAACTATGCATCCAGTAAAACAGATGCAGATAAAGTGGTTGATGACATAACCGTTAATGGCGGAACAGCGATAGCTATCCAGGGTGACGTATCTAAATCTACAGATATAAACCGACTTTTTGAAGAAACTAAAAAGGCCTTTGGAAACTTGGATGTATTGGTAAATAACGCTGGAATTTATTGGACAACGCCGCTGGGCGATTTCACAGAGGAAGCTTACCGTAAAATGTTTGATGTTAATGTATTGGGAACGCTGTTGGCTTCACAAGCGGCACTCCAGTTGTTTGATGAAAAAGGAGGCAGCATTATCAACATCAGTTCTGTTGCGGCCAAAGCACCGGAAGTTACCTTGTCTGTCTACGGGGCAACCAAGGCGGCGATGAGCTTATTGACAACATCACTTGCGCAAGAGCTTGGCCCCAAAAATATACGGGTCAACTCATTGCTTCCTACTATGGTTTTGACAGAAGGTCTCGAAAGTCTGGGATTGGTTGCCAATACAGAAAATCCGTATGTCGATCAGATGATAGGCCGTACTCCGTTGGGGCGATTGGCTACGCCTGAAGATTTTGGCAATATGGCGGTATTTCTTTCAACGGAAGAAGCGAGCATGGTAACCGGACAAGAAATTGGAGTTTCGGGCGGATTCAAATGATCAATGCATTTAATGGCTGTTCCTGAATTGGGAGCTTTGCCATTCCTGGAAAACCAGCTTGATTATGCAAACCAACAAACTTTTATCTTAGCAGAAAACGGCGCGAAACGTTATGCGCCATGTATCGTTTGATAAATAAGTTTTACCAAACCAATCCTTACCAAAAAGTTATTTTCGCCAATTGCCTTAAACCATTTTCTTTTTTCAGGCTTACGCATCTTTTCATATTCATTCTCAAAACAGGAATACGTCAAGCCGTTTTGGATCAGCAAGCTTCCGGCAGAACTTCTCTTATCGGCCAGCATTGCAAATATAAAATGCTCGGCGCTGATTTCACTTTGATGGTAAATCCAGGCATAATATCCGGCGATTTTTAATGATCGTTCCATTTCTTTGGTCAAATAGAAATTTTGGGGCAACGACGCTGGTTTTTCTTTTTGGAAATGCTTGACCAGGTATTGAAAATCCCATTCTTTTTGATTAAAGATAGTGTGTGGCACATTCTCTGAACGCAGCAAGGCAAGCAGGAAGTGGTAAGACGAAATATGGTTGTCGCCCAAATCAATCGCTACTTTTCGGCTGTTGCTGATTATTTCTTCTATTTCTGTTTTGAAGGTCATCGGATAAGTATTGTCTTGGCATTGCCCGCAAAACGGCGGCGGAAAAGCATCTGGGTCACTCGGTTGTGCTGCTATTTTTTATGGAAAATATTCAAGTAATAAAGATTAAAATCATCAGAATTGGCTATTGCAATATCGATCCATCCGTCGGTATTTAGGTCTCCTGCCGTTACGCCATAAGTTCTTGAGGCCCTATCCGTTAAATTGATTTCCTCAAAAGTTTTGCCGTCCAGGTTCATGAAAACGCTGCTTGGTTTGAGGTAATTGCCGGTAACAACATCCATAAAGCCATCTTTGTTAAAGTCGGCCAGCGCGATGCTAAAGGTTTTCGTATCCTTACTGCCGAAAAGCAACGTTTGGTTGAAAGTGAAATTTTTATCTCCTAAATAGATGATGTTGGAATTGTTGATGTTGCCCGTTACAATGTCCAAAATCCCATCATTGTTCATGTCTGCCACTGCTACAGAACGGGTTTCAGAAGCCGCCGAGCCGAAATCAAGCTTTTTTGTGAACTGCCGCTTGCCTTTGTTGAGGAAAATTTCATTGGGAATATTGTCCCTGTTGGCAAGCACCAGATCGGGAAGGCCGTCGCCATCTAAATCTTGTATGGCAATATCGATGGTGGCGTTCTGGCTGGTTTGTAATTTGACACAATCAAAATTGAATTTGCCATTATTGTAGCAAATCATGTTCTGCTGGCCTCTGTTGGTGATGATGAAATCGACAAATCCATTATTGTCCAGATCTCCCAATGCTACATTCCTGGCATCCGAAACTTCGGCGACTTGGGAATGAAATGTGAATCGGCCTGAGCCATCGTTGGTGTAAATCCGATGGGGCGCATTATCGTTGATCTCGACAATGTCTAAATCGCCGTCGTTGTCCAAGTCTGCCAATTCGGCCGCATAGCTGGTCGAACTCAAATCATCCAATGCAATCATCGAATTAAAGCCTTTGCCGGAATTGAAGAAGATGTAATTGGTTTCGGGCCAATGCCGTCCATTGGCTGCGACAGCATCAATCTTTCCGTCACCGTTCACGTCACCCAGGCTGATCGATGCGGTTCTGTGTTTTGCAGCGCCAAAACTAAATCTGGGCTCATCGGCGCTCATGTCGTTTATTGAACGGAAACCGCGTTCCTGGGCAAATGATGCCATCGCAATTAAAAGGACGGCGAGATAGATTGGCTTTTTCATAGTTATATTGTGCGTGGCGTTTCGTGTATTTTGGAATTAAAACGTGCTGTTGGAAGCGCTTACTGTCTTTCTTTTAAATCGGCGATGCATTTCAATAGGGAATCTCTGTTTTTTCTTGAAGTCATCCATTTGGGCAACCGGCTTCCGAGGCTTCTGTTCCTTGGCGCTTCGGCGTTTCTTTCTCTTAGGGTCGCCCGAACATGATCGTAAAGAAAATCCAAATGTTCATAATTGTAGGCCCATAAATTGTTTTCGGCGCACGGTTTGGTCAGCCAAAGTTCACAGTCAAAGAAAGGGTCTTTTCCATTTCCAACCGTGAAACTTCTTCCGGTTGAGCAATTTACATCAGTCGATGCGTTTGAAAACAATTTTGCTTTTTCCGAAAGTTTCTTGTTGTAGCCGCAATCGGTGCAAACCAGTTTCAAGTCTTCCGCTGAAAAAACAGCAACTGAAAATTTACCCGTTTTGATCGACGCTTTCCGATGGCATTTTGGGCAAACGACAAGAATTTCCGGTTCAAGGAAGTCGTAAATGTCTTTTAGGTAAGTTTCTTGGGTTCTTGTTTGCATTTCTGTACCGATTAAAGTTTGTGGCATTTCAGCCAATGTCAGGCGGGATTTTCTATCGGATAAACATCCATAATTTCAATGTGTATATTTTTTTTCCTGTAAAGATGATCAATAAAATAGGTGTCTACCTTTCTTGATAATCTGTCGCCGGGAAACGGCAAGTCTTGCTCGGCTGTGCTCAACAATATTACTTTGTAGCGATCACTGTTTTTAAGTTTTATTTCAACCTTGTAGGCAGAATTTTTGTATTTATAAAGGTATTCGGTCCAACCTTCATTGATTGGCAATTTTAAAAATTGATCCAGGACATTTTTATTTTCCGGATTGTAGGGCAATTCAAATTGCTTTCCATTTTCACCATCAAACGATAGCTGCAAAAAGGCAATGTATCTTTCTTTGGTTTTATCAAGAACCGCTTTTACTGGACCCACATATTCGAAATCATTTTCAAAAAAGTACTTTCCGCATTCTACTTTTGTGATTTTCGCGGGCCCGTCAAATTCGAAAGAAACATAGGTGCCATTGATCTTGTAAGATCGATTCGGATAAAACCCATCTTGATTTTGATGAAGATTCAGAATTTCAAAAGCGGAAAATTTCGAATCGATATAGTCAAGCCAATTATTCATTTCGGTGTTTTTGCGTTGTGGCCAACAAAATTTCGCCTAACATTTGGCCGCGGTCAAAGTAGCGGTTTCAACCAATTGCATGCTCTGTCGAAGATAAACAATGTTGTTGAATCTGCAATTTTCGGCTGCCGAAAACCAGCAAATGCTTAATTGCACTGTTGCCGGCAGTGAGCGAATCATTCCAAGAGCTTTTGTCTAAAATTAATTAGATCTATGTAGGGAGCATTTTCAAGGCTTTCTGACGCTCTTTTATTTTTTAATCGTGTTCCAATTGCGAGTAAGGCAGCGGATTTATTTTTTTGCAAGATAGGCTCGATCAATTCCCTTGTCGGAAAATCAGTAGGATCATAATACATCCAAACATCGATCAGTATTGGAAAATGATTTTCTGCACGCTGCACCTGCAATGACATTAACGCATTTTTCATTTGGGCCTTATTTTCATCTGAATCCATGCTTTCTACACGATCAACATATCCCTTAAAGATGGTTTCGATTTTCTTTATTTCGATTTCAGGGTTTTGGCCGGAGGATTTGCTGAAACAGGCGAAAAAAAATAATAAAACCAATACATGCTTTCTCATTTATGGTGGGTGTTTGTATTGCTGTACTTTGGCACAACTGTGCGGGTGCGGATTAGGTTCGTTCTGCCAAGATACTATTTCTTTGCCGACTGACAATTTTAGGATGCCAAATCCGTAATGATGCCGGCGGCTGTAAGTGCAGTTTAAATGTTGAAATACCTCATGCTAAATTTATTAAACGTATATTACAGAAATCTCTGCCAAATGAAACACTTTCACGAAACAAAAGAATTACTCGACAACTCCATTTTATTTTATATTGTAGTTACTGGTATGGACGGCAACTACTCATTTGTAAACCAGCATTACGCGGGAGAATTTTCGCACATAAATAGTGATTTTGTAGGCCAGCCCTATCACATTACGATGCATCCCGACGATATGAATACGTGCGTTGAAGTTTCCGCCAAGTGTTTCCAGAATCCGGGCAAGCTATTCCCTGCAACGATTAGAAAGCATGATGGAAAGGGCGGTTATGTATACACCCAGTGGGAATATAGGGCAATGTTTGATGAGCAGCACAATCCAGCCGGAATATTTTGCCTGGGTTATAACATAACAGAATACGTCTCTGAAAGGCTTGAACTGCACAGCGCGCAAAAGGAAATCGAGCAAAAACTCGATATCATCGAAAAAATTACCTTTCAGCAATCCCACCTTATTCGATCACCATTAAGCAATATAATTGGCCTTGTTGGGATCCTCGACAAAACGTCGATGGATAGCAATAACAATAACATCTGCGATATGATAGTGGAGAGTTCCACCCAACTTGACGAAGTCATCAAAAGTATTATCGATATTGCACGAACCTAAGGTTTTCGCATGAATGGCGATTCCGGGAAAATTGGTACTAACTGCTGCCTATTGATCTATTCCAGATGGCTCACTTGTTGGTTTTTTATATTTCATAAGCCCAAACATCATTACCAATGCCGAAAGTACAATGACCTGTGTAACCAACGATTTGTTTATTTGTTCGATTTGTGCTGCCAATGGAATTGAGAGAAACAGCAAAATTGTAATCAAGCCTCTCGGTGCGATAAATATCAAAGGGTTTGTCTTGATTTTGAATAGTGCAAATGTTACAAATCGGATTAAAAATATTCCTGCTGTAATGCAAATGGCAAAAAGCAGCGTTGAAGTATTCAGCAGGTCTGAAATCTCTAGCAAAAAGCCAAATAGAATAAAGAAAGATGCCCGTATGAGAAAAGCAATTTCTGTGGTAATCTCCCTAAACTTTCCAACGTCCCTGCTGAAATTTATGGGATGGAACCTTTGGATAAATTTGATATGCCGAAGTTCATCAATATTTCCCATGAACAAGCCGAACAGCAATATGAAAATTAGCGCGGGTAAATGGTATTCTTTTGAAATAGCGTAGATTAAAACAATTGAAACGATTATCGGGACGAATTTGATATGGTGCTTGATCCGGTTTAAAAATCCCGCCAGGAGCAATGTTGCCGCAAAAGAGATCATCAGCATCAGCAGCAATTCGATACCGAATCCGCCAAAGGTTTTCGTGCCGAAGTTGTCGTTTAACGTAATGAAATTGAAAATAATTACCCCGAAAATGTCCGAGAGGCTGCTTTCATAGGTTATAAATTCTTTATCGCCCGCCAAAAGATTCCTTGCGCTGGGTATGGCAATGGCACTGCTGATTATTCCGACAGGAATGGCATTGGATAAGGCGATTTTGAAAGGCACCGCTTCATAATTGTACAAATAACAGGCAATGCCAAAACTCAAGACGATTATTGGAATCAATGAAATGGCCAATGATTTAAAAATAAAACGCAACTTCGTCCTGTCAATTTCCAATTCCAGCGATCCTTCCAATACAATCAGAATTAAACCCACCGTGCCCAATATGGGCAGAATTGGGTTGAGGTTTGGCACCTTGATGTTTAACGACGTTGAAATCAATTTTACACCAAAACCCAAGGCCAATAATAAGATGACCGATGGTATCTTTAGCTTGGAAGTTGTAATTTCGAATACGTAAGCCAATAGTAATAAAATGGATAAGGTTATAATTATACTTGTATTCATATTGTTTTTCGTTAATGGCTTTGGCTGGTTGGGTTGCGGCTAACGTTTGCGCGCTGACCGGAGTGGCAGAAAAGCGGGCGGGTTCTTTCTGCCAAGATAAAGTTTTTTCGTGAGGAAAAAAGGCAAGGCGCACTGCAAACTCAGCGATTTCGTATGCGCTTTTACCGGCTGGCTATTCCACTCTGTTTATGATTTGTTTCAGCGCAGGTTCAATTGCCAAGACATGCCATCCGCCGAATACTACCAAGACTTTGTCGTGCTGCCTTAATTGCCCGTCAATTTTTTTCAGCAGGTATTTGTCTCTCAATTCTTTTGACTTCCGGGCGATGTTACAAAATTCGCTTGTCTTTCTGACGGGCGAAAAATCATCCGAGTCTATGCTGTCAATACTAAATGGGATATTAAAATATTTTTCATACAAGGATTTGTAATACGAAAAATGTTTCTCTTCGGGTTTTAATCCGATCCCACATCCTGCCATGTAACCTTCTATGAAATCACTTTTGTATAAACTTTCGATATTTTCTTTTGTCCCAAAATACGTGTAGGGCAATACAAACCTTTCAGAGGCAAAAAACAATAAAGCTTTTTCCCTCGAAGAAAATCTTACCAATTCATCAAATTCCTTTGCATCAGGCATGTCTCCATTAAGCATTTTGATGTTTTGCTGATCGCACAAGAATTTCAAAAACCCAAGCTCACCGTTGTTTGTAATTGCAGTATTCTTATCCGTATATATTTTACTTACTTGTCCTCCTTCATTAATTGCCACGTGAGGGTTCAATTGCGTAAAAATTTTTTCTATTTCTGGAAACATTTGATTATTTGTATCTCTTGAATGCAGCGTACCAACAACGACTAGCCGTTTCTGATTTCTTTTCAAATCGATAATGTACGGGACTTTTGGAAGATTACCCAGGCTGTCAATCTTAATTTCAAGATAGGAAATTGTCTCATAATCTTCATCAGGGCCTGGCTTCGACTGATTACAATTGGTAAGCAGAATTATTAGGAGTATTGCAACTGGAAGTTTCATATCGTACGATTGTTTTGTGCTTGCAGTAAACGTTGTCGTTGGGAGAACTTGCGGAAATAGGAGCAGGGTTCTCTGTGCCGAAGTTAAACTTTCTTCGTGAATCTACAAGTTCTGAAGCCACAAAACCAGCAATCACCTTGCTGTTGGCTTGCGGGCGATTCTAAATAAAAAAGACCGCAAACTTTCGATTGCGATCCCTGGTACTATAAAATCTTCTTTCTAATTGAAATGTTTCGTGATAAAAGCGGAAAAATTCTCATCGCTCATTTTATTGGAAGTACTTTCTGTTGAAACCACGTTCTTATATTGTGCGGTTTCAGCGAGAAATTTGATGAACTGCTCCTGAACTTGTCCGGTTCCTGTGATATGGATTTCATCAATGTTTGGCATTTTGCTCGCAATTTCTTTAAAGAATTTGTGCGTTAGGGTAATTTCCTGATTGTTCGCCGCATTCTCGTTTGAGTTTTTGTCCGGCCCGGCATTTGCCACATGGCCAATAACTGTAAATTCTCCATTATCAACATCTTCTCTTCCTACGATTACAGCGCTGTGTGAATCCATCCAAACGCCGAACTGCTTTTTGTTTTTATCTGACATATATTTTCTTTTTCTAAAGGTAGGCCTTCTAAAAAGTAAATAGTCGTTTTTGTGTTAAGATTGTGATTCTGCGGTTTCGCTACCGGCGGTCAATTGCAGACACTGTGTTTAATTTATTTACAAACCGAATTGTACAATTGTATCATCTTTACGAATTTGTTGAATTCATCGTCAAAGTCACCCTTATATGCAGCATTGAACGCTTCACACTGCTTTAAAAAAGGGATAATGTGCTCTTTCATGTCCCTGCTCTTTTGAATGTCATAAAATACACCGTCGGGCAATTTGATATAGAATTTGGTAAAGTTGGATGTAAATGAATTTCCAATGCTGTGACTGTAATAATTTACTTTTAGCTTTCCATCAACAATTCTTGAAGCCCATCTAACATAGCTGTCGGGCTTACTTGTCTTTTGCGGTATTTTGTCGGTCCAACCGCCGCCTATAAAAAAAGTTTCTACATTTTTAAGGTTTTTTTTACCTTCCATTTCCCAGATTTTCCCTTCAAGATCGATATAAGTGATTTTCCCCAAATAGCCCTGGGCAGTCACTTCATAGCCTATGTTTTTGGCGAAGATGGTGTCTGTGCCGGCATCAGTTCGATAGACAAAATAATTGGTTTGGGAATGCGCATGTAAACTGACTGCGACCATTAAAGAGAACAATAACTTTTTCATGAATTAAATTGGTTGGAAATTAATTTTTGGCAAGATAATGATTATACGGTTAGGATTTTTGCGCTTGAAGTCAACATTTTGCCTGTAACCGCAGTCGCGGCAAATTCGCTGCCAATACGAATATTGCAACTGCACGATCGATGGAATTTAAATGCGCATTCATTATTGATCATAACTCGTAAATCTCAATTGGCAAATCATCCGGATCATTAAAGAAAGTGAATTTTTTATTTGTTAGTTCATCCGTTCGAATCGGTTCGGCAATTATATTTTTAGATTCCAGGAACGCTATTGAATTGTCAAGGTCCTTGACAGCAAAAGCAATGTGCCTCAAACCTGTCGACTCAGGGCTTGTTTGCCTTTTCGGTGGATTTGGAAACGAAAACAGTTCAATCACATATTGGCCATTGATTGAAAGGTCAAGTTTATAAGATTCTCGTTCGGTCCTATAAATTTCATTCTCTACTTTAAACCCCAAAATTTCAGTATAAAACTGTTTTGATTTTTGGTAGTCAGAAGCAATTATAGCAATATGATGTAATTTCTCAATTTTCAATTTTTTGTGTTTTACGTTTGGTTTCTGGCTGATGCATAAAGTTTCACTTTAAGCGAAGTCGTCGTCAAAGTGAGCTGGGTTTTCCCTGCCAAGATAAAGCTTTCTTCATAATGAAAGAATTTCAACCTACTAAAAACCAGCAATTTCTTAAATGCGCTGTTAGTGGCGGTTTAAATAGAGATACACTCTTTCCTCTCTATAGGAAGCGATAGTATCATCATCTATAAATGCAAGTTTTCTAATCCAATTTCCTGTGTTATCATATTTATATTTAAAAGACGCTTTAAAATAGTTTTGATTGTATTCCTTTTTTAGTGGAATGTTTTCTTCAGAAATAATGTTCCCCCAATTATCATATTGATATAAAACTTTCAAGAATGGCTTATTTTCAGTCTTGTAAGGGTCATAAAAAGCCTCTTCAATTTTATTTCCAGCTTTATCGTATTTATAAGTTCTATTATATCGTAACACGTTTTTCTCATCGAAAATTTTTCTTTCAACGACATTGTTCTTTGAATCATATTTCAGATGAGAAGTTTGGGTAATTTTATTGTTAGTAAAATCCATTGTTTGCTCAATAATTTCGCTGTTTTTGAACGTCGTTTTTATTTTGTAGCTTCCAATTGGCGCGTTTCTATAATTATAAGATGAGTATATTTTTTCGTATGAATTTGTTTTTTGGGGTAAGACATTGGTCACACGATCTAGCGTAACGTAACGCTTCCCGACTTGATCGAAGTGTTTTTTCTCTAACAGGTTTCCATCACAGTCGATTTCGTAAGTATCCATAATTTCCCACGTTGTGATTGTTGTATCTTGCTCTGGAAAATTAAATTCAGAATATTGTATAATATGGCCTTTTAAATTGTTTTCTTGTAGATAAGTCAGTTTTTTTGGAAAGTCCTGCGGGCCCTCAACTATATCATTATTTTTTTTACTACATCCAATTTGCGATGTAATATACATAGTCAATAGTAAGATTTTGAATTTAACCATATTGTTTCTAAAATCGCCACTAACGCTTGGCCTGTAACCGCAGTTGCTGATGCAAGCGGACTGAGTTCGCTCTGCCAAGATAAAACTTTCTACGTGAAACCGAACGTTCAATTTACCGAAATCTCGGCAATATCTTGAAACGGCGGTTAGTTGCTGGTTCATTCGTCTCTATATCTTATAACCTTTAAACCATTCTTATCAAAAAAATTTTCAAATTCAAAATATTATCAGGACACATTAATCCTAAATTCATTTTGGCTGAGCTTACTTGAAATTGCATACAATTAAAACATATTTCAAAATGTTCTAAAACTGCTCCAAAGCTATCATACAATATTACACCATATCCTGACTCACTGCATCTTTTCTTTCTGTAAACATTTTCAGAACAATTGGTTTTTTGAAAATTTATTACTTTTTGTAACTCTTGTATTTCTAATATATTTAATTCTTTACGTTCTATTATTTTACTCGAATCAATTTCGCCATCAATTTTTAAAATTCCCGGGCAAGTAAGTATTGATAATGTATCATTGAATGGTTGATAATTTTCCAACACAATCAATTCAATTTTGGAAACTTTATTAAATGGATAATTTTGACTTACTCGGGTTTGTCCGAATGAAATTAGAGATAATAAAATGAGAATAGATGATATTAAATTTCTTGATTTCATGTCGATATTTTCGATTTCGTTCGGAACTAGCAACTAACGTTTCGCGCACTTCGGCAGTCGCGGTTCCAGCGGACTGGGTTCTTTCTGTAGAAGATAAACTTTCTTTGTGAATTGCAAAACGTTCAGCCCCCAAAAACCCGCTCTTGCTTAGTTGCGCGCTGATGCTTTGTACCGTAATGTAAAAGAAAATTATTTTAGCCATTCATTTACTTGATAGCCGAATATTATAAAAAATACCAATTCGATCGATTGTATTGCAAGAATCGCTAATTGAACTCTAATAGTATAATTTGATTTTGTTTTTATTCGCAAGTATATTGAATTAGCAAGTAATTGTAACACTCCGAAAATTACATTTGCAAAAATGATAGCCAAATCGCCACCTGATTGTCCAGCATAACGTTTGAAAATAAAAGCAAACATTAAAAGAGAAATAACAGCATTTATTAGGATAATTCTGTTTAGCATTTAGTTAAAAACGGTTTAGTTAAAATTACTTAAGTGTTTTCTTCGTTTTTTATGGATTTCTGCTAATAGCGCACGACGTTTGGCCGCTAGCCGCCGTTGCGGAATGCCAACTGAGCTTGCTCTGCCAAGATAAGATTTCTGCGTCAGACAAAACTTCCGGCGGCTGAAAACCAGAAAATTTGCTTACAGGCTGTTGGCAGAATGACTTGTTGATTTTTCTTTCAGTAATTCTGAGACGGCAACCTTTGCTTCATTTGTTAATTGATTATCTTCCAGTTTTCGATGTAATTCCAACTCTGATAAATTCCGAAATTGGCTTTTATAAATTTTGACTCTATTATTAAATTGGTCTTTCAAATCTGATTCCTCAGGTTCTGACCACTTTCTTCTTAATTCCAAGAATTTGTCTAGTTGAGTAAAAAATAATATTGTGAATAATAAAATAGAGGAAAGATTTAAGATTCCAATATTTATCCGCAAGGCATAACAAAAAATAATTACATCGAAAATCGACAAGAAAAGAATTAGTGCCAATATTCCAAAGCTAAATTCTGGAAATTTCTTATAGGTTAACGTTACTATTGTAAGGCCAACTATTCCAAAAATAAATGGGTAATTGTAACTTGAAGTTGAGTAAAATGACCAAATTATGCTAATCCATAACATTGCAATTATAATTATATCGCTTGAATTTTTCTTCATCGGATTGCGATTTATTTTCTGGTCGTTCTATTGACGTTCACCGCTAAGCGAAGTCGCGGTCAAAACAAACTGGGTTCTCTCTGCCAAGATAATGTTTCTTCGGGAAATAAAAATTTTCGGCTACGGAAATCTCTGCAATATCTTGAAACGTCGGTTATGGGCAGTTCTGATGCGTTTATTTTTGCGACTCAGTAATAATTTGAATTGCCCTTGATTCTAGTGCCTTTTCTATTTCTGCACTTTCAACAAGCAGATTTTTACGATAACTTTTTTTATCTTTTTTATACTTCTCAAGATATTCGTATAGTTGCGAATTTGAGTAACCTGCCAAACGATTATAAATAGTTTGGTCAAAACTCCAAAAAGATACGCTTCCATTTGCCTTTTCAAGTCTCTCTTTAGTCCATTTCTCTTTTTTAGAAATTCTCGAAATATAATTCAAGCAGTAATTATTGAAATAGGATTTATAATCTGTGACTTCAATAATTTTATCAATTAACAGTTTGTTTTCTTTTGTTGGCATTGCCATCGGCGGCGGATCTTCATATGTTTGAGCAAAACAAATTGGACAAGCAAAAAGTAATATTGTCAAGAAAAATAACCAGCTTAATTTTTTCATTGTGTGTTTAGTTTTTTCTAAAAAATTGCCCATAACGTTTGGCCGCTTAAGCGCAGTTTGCTGATGCAAGCGAGCTGAGTATTCTCTGCCAAGATAAAACTTTACTCGTGAACCGACAATTTCCGGCTACTAAAATCTAGCGATTTCGAAAATGAGCTGTTGGCTGCAGTGTCTAATTTCTATTATCAGGAAGTTTTTGAACAGAGTTGGTCAAAACGCTTACAACTAATAAATTTGTTAAGATTATCCACAAAACTTTTTAAAGCCAAATCATATCACTAATTTTAGTTAAAGGTGATAAACTAGGATAATCGAATAATATGAGTAGGGGATTTGTGAAGGAAAGTGATCAGGAGGAATTGCCAATTATTCCGCCCCGTGCCGATTTATCTCCCGGTATGGTAAATTATGTTACAGAATCTGGCTATAGTGAGTTACTTGCGGAACGTGATAAAATGATTTACGAGCGCGACAATCTTTTAATCTCAGATGAAAATGAAAACCGCATTACTGTAAATTTTATTAATGCTAAATTACAATTGCTACTTAACCGAATTTCGACGGCAAAAATAGTTAATCTCTCAAAGCAACCAAAAAATAAGGTGCGTTTCGGTGCTGAAGTTTTCTTTACAGTTGATTCAGATTCCAAAATTCAAAACTATCAAATTGTTGGTGTCGATGAGGCAAATATTACAAAAAGAAAGATTGCGTTTAATTCTCCTATTGCAAAAATTTTTATGGACAGAAAAGTTGGCGATAGCGTGACATTAAAATTGGAAAAAACGGAAAGGCAATTTAAAATTGTGTCGATAAAATATTGAAAATGTTTTAGAAGTTTCTTATATATTGGGGAGAGAATTCAATCTAAGTATCCTAAGTTACTTCCATCGCGATTGCATTGCAGCCAACGTTTGGCCGCTAAGAATTTGTGATGCCAGCGGATTGAGTTTTCTCCGCCAAGATTAAGTTTCTTCGTGAAAACAGAACTTTCGATTCCCTAAAACCAGCAATTTTGGTTAGCGGCGTTTAGCTGTAGTGCATTTTGTGTCTTTTCACGACAAAGATTTTAATAGATATAAAAAAAAACAAATAATACATATAATAAAAATACTCCAAAATTTTAATTTTCGTAAATCAGATTGAGCTTCACCAACATATTTGTAATTTTTTTTATTGACCTTCCACCATTTTCTTGTTTTAAATATTAGTATTGCAGTAATCAAGAAAACTACACTTATTAGAAAGTTTTTTAAATCCATAGTTGATTCCAATTAAGATATGAATTGTCCCCAGCGGCGCGTGCATTACTGCTAAAGTTTCGCCTATTTGCGTAAGAGCGGAAATAGGAGCAGAGTTCTCTCTGCCAAGATAAAACTTTCTTCGTGAAACTCAATTTCCGTAAATTAAATCTCCTCGGTTGCGGTTAAGGCGATTAGTGGATGTAACTTATCTAACCTTCGCTATCTATGTTTAGAACTCCTTTATTATCTAAAATTACTGGCTTTATATCAAATGAAACTGGAATTCCATTCGAATATATCGTCACCAAATTTTTCTAATATTAATTTGTGCATTGTTTCTGAATAACATTCTGTATAATCTGTGACGACACATCCGCCGTTTTTAGTTACAATTCCATATTTTTCTTTTCTAAGTTGCTAAAAAATCTTCAAAATTTGAATCAAACGAAACTGATAATCCATATGAAACACTATTATAATTTCCTTTTTGGAAATCTACCCTTGCTTCCTTTTTACCTTCTTTGCAAGTCTTAAATCGATAAACTGTGGAATCCATATTTACCGCAATCTTTTGTTGACCGTAAACAAAATTGGTAATTAGAAGTATAATAACGATTAGTTCCTTCATTGTATTTGAGTTCAATATTTCGCACAACGTTTCGCGCATTTGAGAAGTTGCGGAAATAAGAGCAGTTCTACCTGCTAAGATAGAATTTTCTTGGTTTGGAAAATGTTTCAATTTACTAAAAACCAGCAATTTTGGTCAGCGAGGGTTGGCAGCCGTTACTTCTCATTAAGATAATCTTCATAATCAAGAATGTTTATAACGTAAAAATATTCAGGTTTACTTTCTTTGATTTCATTAGCTGTTATGAGCTTTACAATTATTTTATTTTTTTTAAAAATATCAACCAGTTGATTGTGTTCATTAATTGAATTGATTTTCTTAAATCCAAGAGTTTTTATTTGCTTTTTATATTTTTCAAATTTTTCGGTATTAACAAATTGAAGTTCGATTTGATCAACAATATAATTGTTTGAATAGTAAAATGACAAAAAGCAAACATCATCAGATTTACCATTATTGAAAAGATATCTAGTATGTCCGCTTACTTCTTCGTCGGGTTTTTCTTCCCCATGATATTTCCATTTCTTTTTGATTAGTTTATTATAGTTTTCAGAAACCATAATTTTTCTCAATGGCAATAATTCCGAGATACTTAAATTTTGTGATCGTAAAATTGAATAAAATAGAAGAAAGAAAATTAAAAATGGATACTTCATTGTGTTCAATTTACGTCTTGTGTAATACTGGTAACGTTTCTCACATTTGTGCAGGCGCGGAAATAGGAGCAGAGTTCTCTTTGCCAAGATACAACTTTCTTAGTTTGAAAAATGTTTCAACCCACGAAAAACCAGCTCTTGCTTAGTTGCGATGTTACCAGCAGTTGCATTACTCTTTTATTTCACGGTTAAATACAAAGTTTCCAAAGATTTGGTTTGCAAGAAAATAATCAGGTTTAGAATTCTCCCAACTTTGGAAAAAAAATATTAGTTTATCTTTTTCGACGCTGTAAATCGTTTTCCTATTCACGTAAATAGTTTCGGTCAAATCTTTATTGAACGCTTTAACTGAATCAGTGAGAATAATTTTGTCACGATTTACTTTCCAAGTACCTTTTGCTTCGTACCAAATAAAACAACTAACTGAATTTTTATTTGAATAAACGAAAGTATGATTGTCAAAGAAAGTTATTTCGGGTGGAAAGTTCAAATCTGAAATAGTTTTATACGTTCCTACGTTAATCTGTCCGAATGAAGAATGAATGATAAGTAAAATGAGATATGCGATATTTTTCATATTACGATTTTTCTGTTGGTCTCAACCAATTGTGGGTAACGTTCCGCCTATTTGTGCAGGAGCGGAAATAGGAGCAGAGTTTTCTGCTAAGATAAAACTTTCTTGGCTTGAAAAATCGTTCAATCACCAGCGCAAACCAGTGAACTGCGTAAATGCGCTGTTGCTTAACGTTAGGCCGCTTCACGAATTTGCCGATCAAAGCGGACTGAGTTCTCTCTGCCAAGATAGAACTTTCTTCGTGAAAACTGATTATTCAAGCTACCGAAATCTCGGCAATATCTTGAAACGGCGGTTGTGCGCTGTATTAATTGATATCCTCAATTTTTAATTTAGCAGCTTCCAAAATTAATTGCGCAGCTTTTAAAAAGTCAACAGGTATAAATAAAGGATCATCTTTATAAACTCCCCATAAAGAATACGATATATCGTTTGGATAACTACCAAATTTAATTGTTGTAACAGCTCCATCTCCGCCATCTTCAAAACCGGCAACTAAATTTTTAGGTTCAATATTTATGACTGCCAAATATATTTTATCTAAACTCTCTCTACTTAAAATTGTATCTCTGCATTTTTTTCCAACACAAGCCTTCAATTTTACAGGTTCTGTTTTGTTTATATATGATGATTCTATTTTTACGCTTGTGGCAAAATTTTGCATAGAATGTCTATAGCTTAATTCTATGTGAGTGATTTTATCGCTTTGCGAATATGCACTAAAATTGATTAAAAGGAATAATAGAATTTTTCTCATTTAAGGTTTTTTACGAACGATTTCCGATATAGCGCACAACTTAATTTATAAGCGAATAAATATACCCAATATATTTAAACCAAATAAAAAAAGACCGCACAAGCGGTCTTCAAATTGCATTCAATAAATATGAAACTAACTATTCTTACTCTTCTCAGCCTCCAATAATCTTTCATACAACTTCTTATTTTCCTCATAAGCCTCAATCAACTTGTTAAGCGGATTGAATGTACAATCAGTAAAATATTTATTGAATGCACCGTGATCGTAGATGTTATTAAAATAATTAATCACATTCTCCTCCGAAAATTCTTAATCGCCTCAACCGATACGCCAAGCTCTTTCGCGATGAGGTCCAGTTTTTCCTCTTCGAAAGTCTCACTGTTTTCAATATTCGAAATCGTCTGCTGGTTCACGCCAATCGCAACGGCGAGCGCCTCTTGCTTATGCCGCGCAGTTCGCGCAGGCGGCCTATATTACGGCCTATGTGTCTGTTTTTGGGTTGTGTCTCCATGGTTCAAATATAATAAATTATTCAATTGGTAAAATAGTAGGGGAAAGGCCCACAAAGGCCATCGTGTTCTCCTGCCGCGGCGACCACCTGACCATGTCACGCTGCATATAACAGTATCCGGTAAACAACAACCCCAGCAATATTCCATTACCGGCAGGCACGTCGGCTTCAAGGCGAATGTCAATTTTGTCGCGGTCACCAATGCCAAATAACGCGGCGTCACTGGTACCCAGCGTGCAGGTTTTGCGTTCAACATCAAGCCGCACCAGCAGCAATTGCAGTCCAATCATCGAGGCGCCTTTCGGGAAATTAAAATCCTGGGCAGGGATGACGTTTTTCATCGTCGCCGTTCCTTCCGCAAGGTCAATGTGAAAAGGGTGCCTGATATTGGCAGAGAGTTTACGCCCCTTACGGAACGAAAACTCCAGCAGCTGCGCCCGCCCGCGCGCCGTCATAAGCCCGTCGGTCAAGGTGCGCCGCCCCGAAGGGTTTTCACTACAGCCCTTGATTCTTAGCAGCAACCCGTTCAGCCTTCCCGCAATATACCGGTCAGAGATGTACACAATATAATCGGCAAGAGCAGCCCGCAATACCGAGCTTATGGTCGAGCTTGCCCCAAATTCATCCTGTGCCTGCTGCTGTTTTTCAGGGCGCGGTTCCACGCGCGACCGCGTTTCGTCAAAACTGCGCCTGTGCTTTTCCGCACGCTTGTCTGTAATTGATTTTGTGGGCAGGGCATCGCTTCCCGCAATCGGCCCCGTAAACCAGATCGGTTCTCTAAAGGTAGTCATAGGCATATAAATTTAATATTGGCTTGTATATCTCTCAGGAAAAGCATAATTTCACAAAAGGAAAGCGGCAAATCCTGCCATAAATTTAAAAAATAAATCTGTCCATTCTTCAATTCTTCCACAAAAATTTCAGATCCATTTTGGTCATACCATGTATACACCATGTAAACACCATGTGCATACCATATCTCGTTCGGGGATACTTGCCAGATACTCCCGAGTTACTCTACCGTTACCCTATGGATAGTCAAGGAAATGCAAATCCACCGATGCAGCCCAGTGAAAACAGGTCTGTAAAATCACTTCCCGTGAAACTCAGTATTTTCCGATAGTCTGTAACTAAGGATGTTACATTTTTTTAACCCCAAAACGCTGTTATGATGGAATAAATTCAGCAAATGCGTCGTTTAACGATTATTTTCCAATCGTTTAAACGCATTATTAAAAAATTCGCAATAATGTGTTAAGCGCTTTGACAACTGTATATTTTATTTAATTTTGTTTGCTTGCGCTATTGTTTAACAACACTTTAGCAGGTACAATTCGAAACAGACCATTTTTAAATACCACTTATGAAAAAATCATTACTCAAATTTCAGGATAGGGCTTCGCAGCTTTATATGTTGATTTTACTTGTTGTTTCACAATTCGCGTTTGCACAGCCAACGGTATTGGGGACACAGGTCGTGAACGGTGCCTACACCACTTACAATTTGAATACTGTAGGAGGATTCAAACAAGTACGATTGTTGGCCTCTTCAAGTGCGGCAACCGGGCTTAGGACCTGGGAATTTGCTACAGGCACGGCAGCTTCAACAAACTATACGACCAACTGGCGTCCGTATACCGGCGGCAACACCATCTCGGTAAACGATTTCATCCCGACGAGTTTTGCCAACGGGGCAAAATACAACACCAGTTCAGGCGGTTCAAGCGGATTGCTTCCTGCCATCACTTCAGGAAGGTATTACACGTTTAACGTAAGCAACCTCGCAGCGGCAGACAACGTCATGAGCATCCTGGAAACGGCGTTCAATCCGGTGACGATTTCATCGCAGTCAAGATTCAACAATACGGTTAATATCGTGACATCGGGAACGCCAAATGCGGCCGAAAATATTTATGTGCGCTATACGACGAATGCTTTTGCGACTTCAACAATTGTTCAGGCTACGGGTTCGGGGACGACGTGGAGCGCAACAATTCCCGTTACCGGCTCAGTCACTTATTACATTTATACGAGTAATCGTTCCAAAGCAACCATTGATGGCGATGTTACCACTTACGGGCAAGGTGCCCACGACATGTCGACACTTTCGTTGTTGAACAATTCGCAGTCCAATTATACTTTCACAGCTACGGCTACAATTGCCTATAATGAAATTACTGCCAGCAATCCAAGTTCAACCAATCCATTTGTAAGTGGCCAGGCAGTAAATGGCAACGCAACTTTCACAGGAATCACAAGGTCAGCCGCTTTGACGGCTGCTTCAGCAGCGAATAGATTTAGCGCGTCAAATTGGCCAACAGCGGCAAGTTTAGATGGGACCAAATATTTTGAGTTTACCATTGCACCTAATAGTGGATATAGATTAAATTTTACAGATTTTACATATACAGGACAAGTCTCTTCAGGCGCCCCGACAGTTGTTCTTAGGTCTAGCGTTGATGGGTTTTCAAGTAATATTGGAACGGCGACGGTTTCAGGCACCACAATTTCGTTATCGGCAGCAGCGTATCAGAATGTCATAGCGCCAATAACTTTTAGATATTATGCATTTGGGTTAGCAGCAACAACAACGACACTAAGTATAAACGATTTCACTTTTAACGGCACAGTTGATGTCATTCCATCAGCACCGCTTTTATCGATTTCAGGAACGACTGCACACGGTTCTTCTTGTCCGACATTTTCAACAACACCAATTACATATACGATTACAAATAACGGAACCGTTACGGCAACAGGCGTAACAGTGGGATCAAGCGATCCTCAATTTGTAGTCAGCAACTTATCGTCTACCACGATCAATTCAGGTGGCGGAACCGCGACCTACGATGTAACCTTTACGCCATCAAGCGGCGGCGCCAAATCGGCGACCATTACCGTAGCCAGTGTAACCAGCGGCAGCAATTCGCCAACCAGTTCTTTGACAGGAACCGGTACAACACCAATAACAGCTACTGTAACATCAGCGGCTGCGAGTTTAGTAAGCAATACAACGGCTACTCTAAATGGCAACGTGACTGCTTTGGGTGTTTGCCCTGCGACCACGCAAAAAGGTTTCGTTTATTCCCAGACGTCTGTAAATGCCAATCCGCTCAACGGTGGGACAGGCGTAACCACAACCCCGGTTGCTGGTGTCGCAACAGGCGCTTATACTTTACCGTTGACAAGTTTGGCGAGCGGGACAGGCTATACCTTCAAGGCTTATGTCTTTGACGGGACAACCTACACTTACGGTGCGACCACTACTTTCACAACATTATTGCCAGCAGATCATTTGGCTTTTGCAGGCGTTCCTTCAACAGGTAACATCAATGCAAACCTTTCTTCATTCACCGTTGAGGCAAGAAGGCCAGACAACAGTGTAGATGCTACTTATACTGGAAACATCACAATTTCCAAAGCATCAGGTCCCGGAACTTTATCAGGAACATTGACCGTTGCGGCAGTTGCAGGTGTGGCCACATTTACTGCGGTACAATTTGATACAGTCGGCACGGTTAGTCTGGCAGCTGCGGCTTCTGGATTGACAGGGACGACAAGTAGTAATATTACAATTACTTTGGCTCCGGTAAGCCTCGGAAATTATCCATTTACAGGTTCAGCTACCACTGCTGGCCCTGCTGCGAGAATGGTGCCTAGTGGCGTTGCCGCAAATCTTACCCTTTCATCAATTACAAGAACAGGGTTGAGTGTTAACGCATCATCAGGTAATGACGACGATGTGCTGTCAGTTTCACCTTCATCAGGAACCTACGGTACCTCGGTAAATACTGCAATGTATATCGAATTCATTGCTACTCCTGGTGCTGGAGTTACACTAAATCCGTCAAGCATTTCTCTGTCAAGCCAACGTACAGGTTCGGGAGCAACTACTTATGCAGTTCGTTCAAGCGTAGATGGCTTTGCTGCCAATCTTGGAACGAATACAACAACTACCTCATATGCGACGACTTCAGTGAGTTTATCAGGTTCGTTCACAACTCCTGTAACCTACAGGATATATCCTTATGGCGGTAGCAGTACAGGCTTTTGGAGGGTTGATAATATTGTCCTGAATGGTAATGTAATCTGCATCGAACCAATAGCATACAACGTAACCGGCGGTGCAACAGTCTGCGAAACAGGATCAGGAACACCAATCGGTTTGGATGGTTCACAGCTCAACATCAACTACCAACTCAAACTGGGCGGTGTAGACAACGGGGCACCGGTAGCGGGAACTGGTTCAGCAATCAGCTTTGGGAACCACGCAGTAGGCGGTACTTATACCGTAGAGGCTTCCAATACAAATGGAACTTGCAACATGACATTGGCCATGACCGGCAGTGCGGTGGTTATTGCGAATCCGGCTTCTGTCGGCGGCAGCGTTTCGGGAAGCACCACCGTTTGCTCGGCATCCAATAGCGGTACATTGACACTGGGCGGATACACAGGAACCATTACGAAATGGCAATCTGCCGACGACGCAGCCTTCACCGTAAATGTACTGGATATTCCAAATGCGTCCGATACGCTTGGCTATACGAACCTGATACAAACCACGTATTATCGTGCGGTCGTTACAAGTGGGAATTGCCCTCCGGCGAATTCGGCAGTAGCGACAATCACTGTTGATTCTGCGGCAAACGGCGGAAGCATTGCTGGCGATGCATCGGTATGTTACGGAAACAACAATGGTTCGATCACAGTTTCAGGTTATTCGGGAACAATTGCGGGATGGCAGTCTTCATTAGACAATTTTGCAACGACCGTAAACCCAATCAACAATACAACAGATACAGAACTTTACAGCAATCTTACGGTCACCACCTATTACCGCGCAGTCCTTAGCGGCGGTGCTTGCGGATTGATATTTTCCCCTGTAGCAACCATCAGTGTTTCTACATCAAATGTTTGGACAGGTGCCGACAATACAGCGTGGGCAGATGCCGACAACTGGTCTTGTGGTACGGTTCCGACAGCGGTTACCGACGTGCAGATTGTTGCCGGGGCCAACCAACCCGTCCTCGCTTCTAACATTACCATCCATTCCTTGACGATGGCAACGGGAACGGCTTTGGTTGTTCCATCAGGATTCAACCTGACCGTAACCGATGCGGTAGTGACGCAAGGAACTGCTTCGTTGACTGTTGAAAACGACGCAAACCTTTTACAGGTAAATGATGTAGACAACTCGGGTTCGATTACAGTGGAAAGGAACAGCGCTTCCTTGATGCGTCTCGATTATACTTTGTGGTCTTCTCCGGTTGACGACCAAAACCTTTTGGATTTCTCGTCGGCTACGATTGCGACGCGTTTTTATGTGTACAATCCGACGACGGATCTCTACAATTCGGTAGTGCCATCGACCACTGATTTTGCGGAAGGGACCGGTTACCTGATCCGTATGCCAGACAACCATCCGACCACGCCAACGGTTTGGAGCGGAACTTTCGAAGGCGAGCCGCACAACGGAGATCTCGATTTGACGGTAACGAGCGGAACGTACAATGCGGTAGGCAATCCTTATCCGTCAACCATCGATGCCGATGCATTCATCAACGAGAACAACCTCGACGAAGCGTTGTATTTCTGGAGAAAAACGAACAATGCGGCAACGACTTCGTATGCGACGTATACCTTGGCCGGTGGTGCAGGGACAAATCCGAATTCAGGCGATCCTTTGGGGTTGATTCCGAACGGTGTGATCCAAGTAGGACAGGGCTTTATTGCCAAATCCACTTCGGCTACATTGTCATTCAACAACGACATGAGGATAGCCGACAACAATGGCCAGTTCCTCAGGACTTCGAGCGTAGAACGCAACCGCATCTGGCTCAACCTGACCAACACAGAAGGTATTTTCAGCCAAACGATGGTAGCCTACATGACCGGGGCGACACAAGGAGTTGATTCGAAAATCGACGGTTTGTTCTTCAACGACAGTGAGGTTGCATTGACTTCGGTGATCGAAGGTGCGGAATATGCAGTCCAGGGACGCGCGCTTCCGTTTGACAATACCGATAGTGTCCCACTCGGATTCAAAGCGGTTACCGCGGGCAACTACACGATTGCACTCGATCATGCAGACGGCTTGTTCGAAGACAGTTCGCAGGACATTTACCTCAAGGACAACAGCGACAATTCGACGCACGACCTTAGGGAAAGCAGCTATACTTTTGCCACCGAAGGCGGTGTTTTCAACAACCGTTTCGAGATCGTTTACCAAAGTACGCTTGGTGTAACCAACCCGGCTCTGAACGCGAACCAGGTTGTGGTTTACAAGCAAGGACAGGATATTGTTGTCAATTCGGGTAAAGAAACGATGGCGACGGTTAAGGTATTTGACATCCGCGGAAGATTGTTGGTACAGAAAGAAAACGTCAATGCATCCGAAGTGAAAATCTTTGCAGGAAGTGCCAACGAGGTATTGATCGTAAAAGTGATCGCTAAAGACGGCGCAGAAGTTTCCAAAAAAGTAGTAAACTAAGACCCAATATTTTATTTGAAAGGGCTTTTCCATCATGGGAAAGCCCTTTTTTTATTAAGAATATAGTCGCAAATTGTACTAATTTGGGTATTCAACGAAAATATCTGCGCTTGAACGACTATATGCCTTGAGCCAGTGGGCTTTAGATTAGTTTTGCGGGCAGTTCCAATTTAACCCCTTAAGGACCTGCTCTATGAGAAAAACTCTACTTTCGTTTTTTGCAAAAGCGATGCTCATTTCTGCTTTTGTGCTATCTTCACAATCTACATTTGCCCAGATTTTTCGATTCGATTTTGAAAGCTCGACAAATGTCACTACAGAAACCGCTGTAGGAACACCCACTTTTGCAGCCAATGGCGTGACCAACGGCGGATATTCTACAACCAATCCGTGTTTAAACCTGCGATTGCGTTCAGGGGAAAACTGGGATACCAATGACTATTACCGTTTCAACGTCAACACGACCGGATACGGCAACCTGGTATTTTCGCTTTGCGGCAGGGCCGACAATACAAACATCGGAACCTTCCTGATCAGAGGTTCGGCTGATAACGGCGCCACATGGGTGACCCTTTTGTCTACTTTTACGCCGGGCACTACAAACAGCACGGGATCCACTATTGTTTTTCCCGAGTCGCTCAACAACCAGGCTGCTGTAATCATTGAATTGCTCAAGACAAACAATGCCGATACCAACGGAAGGACGCTGTACATCGACAATGCGCTGTTGACGGGTAATCCGATACCAACAGTAACCAGTTTTACGCCTGCCGGGCCGATATGTACCGGGACAAGCATTACCATTACCGGAACCAATTTTACCGGGGCTACTGCTGTCACGGTCAATGGTACGGCGGTGAACTCATTTAACGTAACCAACGCCACTACGATTACGGCTGTTGTTGCGCCGGGTACGACTGCCGGTCCTGTTGCCGTCAGCAATGCCTTTGGTTCGGACGTGAGTTCGGCCAATCTGACGTTGAATCCGAGTCCGGGTAGTGTAACCGCCACGCCAAGTGCGACCAACATCTGTTCGGGTACGGCGATCAATCTTACGGCATCGGCAATATCCAATTCGACGACACCGGCAACGATCCTGACGCAAAATTTCAATGCGGCTACCAATGACTGGACGAAAACCAACAGCAGTACGGGTGGTACGCCTGCAAATGCAGCATGGACCTTACGCCCGAACAACTACAATTATAATTTTACCGGTACCATGAACAGTAACGACGCGTCGCAGTTTTATTTTTCAAACAGTGATGCGCAGGGCAATGGAACGACAACGACCATTTTGCAATCGCCTGCTTTCAGTACGGTCAATTATGCATCGGCATCGTTCAGTTTTTACCATTATTTCAGGTACAACAACGGTGAAACGGCAAGGGTACGCGTCTCTACGGACGGTTCCATATGGACTACACTCGAATCGTTCACTGCAACAGTAGGATCCCGTACCAGTTTTACCCAGGAAACGTATTCTTTGGATGCTTATTTGGGTCAGGCTACGGTATATGTCCGTTTCGAATACAACGCTACGGATGACTGGTATTGGGCTGTCGATAACGTTTCGATCACTGGAAATGCTTATGTCACGCCAACTTACGCGTGGACATCGACGCCAGCCGGTTTTACCTCGGCAGTGCAGAATCCGACAGGCGTAACGCCATCAGTAAATACGGTGTACAACCTCACGGTAACCAATGCATTCGGTTGTACGACAACAGTTTCTACGGCCAGCGTTAATGTGAGCCCGGCTTCATTTGCAGGGCCGGTTTCTGCGAACCAAAACATTTGTACCGGTACACAGCCGGCGAACCTGACGATTGGAAGCAGCACGGGAACATTCCAGTGGCAATCTTCTACAGACAACAATACCTTTAATAATATTGCAGGCCAAACGACCAATACTTTGACAGGAGCCACCATCGGAAACCTGACTGCGACGCGTTATTACCGTGTGGTGGTGACGAGCGGCGGCTGTGCGGCTGTGAATTCAGGCGTGGTGACGGTGACGGTAAGCCCGGTTTCGGTTGCGGGATCGGTTTCGGCGAATCAGAACATTTGTTCGGGTTCACAACCTGCAAACATTTCCATCGGAACCAGCACGGGAACATTCCAGTGGCAATCCTCGACAGACAACAACACCTTTAATAATATTGCTGGCCAAACGACCAACACCTTGACCGGTGCTACAATCGGAAACCTGGCTGCGACACGTTATTACCGTGTGGTGGTGACGAGCGGCGGCTGTGCTGCTGTGAATTCAGGCGTGGTGACCGTGACGGTAAGCCCGGTTTCGGTTGCGGGATCGGTTTCGGCCAATCAAAATATTTGCTCTGGTTCACAACCTGCAAACATTTCCATCGGAACCAGCACGGGAAGCATCCAATGGCAATCTTCGACCGACAACAACACCTTTAATAATATCGCTGGCCAAACGACCAATACCTTGACCGGTGCTACAATCGGAAGCCTGGCTGCGACACGTTATTACCGTGCGGTGGTAACCAGTGGCGTTTGTGCTGCGGTGAATTCTGCAGTGGTGACGGTTGCTGTCGATGCGGTTTCTGTTGGCGGAACCGTTTCTACAAACACAACGGTTTGTTCCGGTTCGAACAGCGGAACATTGAATCTTGGTGCACACACCGGAAACATAATCCGTTGGGAATCTTCCACGGATAACTTCAATACGATCAACACGATTGCCAATACGACAGCATCACAAGCCTACAGCAACCTTACCGTTACGACTGCTTACCGGGCGGTCGTTCAAAGCGGCGTTTGTGCCTCTGCAAATTCGGTTGCAGCGACGATTGCCGTTGATGCGGTTTCTGTTGGCGGAACGGTTTCAGGCAGCACGACCGTTTGTGCCACATCAAACAGCGGCAATTTGAACCTGAGCGGTTACACAGGAAACATCACCAAATGGCAGTCTTCAGACTTAATTGACTTTAGCGCAGCCGTTCTCGATATCCCGAATACATCCAATACCCTGAGTTTTGTGAATCTGAGCGGGACGACTTATTACCGTGCCGTGGTTACGAACGGTGTTTGTTCTTCGGCGTTTTCATCGGTTGCGGCCATTACGGTTAATCCGGCTGCGGTTGGCGGGATTGCAATCGGCAGCACTTCGGTGTGTTACGGCAACAACAGCGGTTCTTTGAATCTTTCCGGATATGCCGGCTCGATTGCGGGATGGGAATCTTCATTGGACAATTTCGCTACGGCCGGAACGCCGATTGCGAATACAACAGCGACATTAAATTACAGCAACCTGACGGCGACGACTGCTTACCGTGCGATCATTTCGGGTGGAAGCTGTGCTGCGGTTACTTCTTCAAGTGCGACAGTTACGGTGGATAATACTACGATGTGGCTCGGAACCAATTCGGCTTCGTGGTCGGATGCCGCCAACTGGTCTTGCGGCATTGTGCCGACAACTGCTGTCGATGTAACGATAACGTCGGTGACGAACCAGCCGGTCGTTTCTGCCGATGCTTTTGCGCACACAGTGACTTTGCAAACGGGAACTGCGCTTACCGTACAAACCGGATCGGCCTTGACGGTCGTGGATGCCATTGACGGACAAGGTACATCGGTGCTCACCGTTGAAAACGACGCACACGTGATCCAGGTCAATGACGTCAATAACAATGGTATTGCGGTCGTGAAAAGAGATTCGAGTCCGTTGAAACGTTTGGATTACATCTTATGGTCGTCTCCGGTAACTGGTTCGCAAACATTCCTCAACTTCTCTCCATTGACGATTGCTACCCGTTTCTATGTGTACAATCCGGCAACAAACCTTTACAATTCGACTGCGGCAGGTGGTAATTTTGCAGAAGGGAAAGGGTACCTGATCCGCATGCCTGACAACCATCCGGCGACACCGACGATTTTCAACGGTTCTTTCAATGGGACGTTGAACAATGGTGATGTGGACATCACAGTAACCAATAATTCCTACAATGCAATCGGTAATCCGTATCCGTCTTCAATCGACGCCAATGCGTTCATCACACAGAACAACCTTTCCGAAGCGTTGTATTTCTGGAGGAAGACAAACAATGACCAGACCACTTCTTACGCGACATACACTTTGGCGGGCGGCGTAGGTACGAATCCGAATACGGGCGGCGATCCGTTGCTTTTGGTTCCGGACGGAATCATCCAGCCCGGACAAGGTTTCATCGTCAAGTCGACCTCAACGACCTTGTCTTTCGACAACGGAATGCGTATCGGCAACAACGGGCAATTTTTCCGCAACGCAATCGAGCGCAACAGGATGTGGCTCAACCTGACCAACGCGGAAGGGATTTTCAGCCAGACGATGGTTTCTTACATGACAGGAGCGACCAACGGCCTCGACGCTGCAATCGACGGCTTGTATTTCAACGACAGCCAGTTGGCTTTGAACTCGATGATCGGCGCTACCGAATATGCAATCCAAGGACGCGCGTTGCCATTTGACAATGCCGATGTGGTTCCATTGGGTGTAAAAGTAATTGCGGCAGGAACCTATACAATCGGGCTTGATCATGCCGACGGGTTATTCGCCGATGCGTCCCAGGACATTTTCCTCAAAGACAACCTATTGAATAGTACACACGATTTAAGGACGGGCAATTATACATTTGCGGCTGAAGCCGGGTCGATCAACAACCGTTTCGAGATTGTCTATGCGCCGCTTTTGGCAGTAGCCAACCCAGCATTAGACGCGAACCAGGTAATCGTTTACAAGCAAGGGCAAGATTTGGTGGTCAATTCTGGGAAAGCAATCATGGCCAATGTGAAAGTGTTTGACATCCGCGGAAGGCTGCTGGTAGAGAAAGACAACGTCAAGGCTTCCGAAACCAAATTGTTTGCCGGTACGACCAATCAGGTATTGATTGTCAAGATCACTTCGGAAGACCATAAAGAAGTAACCAAGAAAGTGATCAACTAACACCTATATTATTATAGTATGAAGCCCATTCTACCCAGAATGGGCTTTTTTTATGCCTTTCACCGATAGAAAACTGTGTATTTGGTCGAGGAAGTGAGGAAATACGCTCCTTGAACTGCACGAATTTTAGCTGAACTGCAACAGATTACTCTTTTTTTGCGCTTTAACGAGTTTTGGGTTACTTCAACGAAAATATTTCCCAGCCGCTTCTTAATGCCCTAGTTTTGACATGTGTTAGAAAGCAAACAGCCAAACATTTAAAACCAACAGCAATATGAAAACAACAACTCAAACTCAAATGCAAACTTCAAAAGCTACGCTTGTTGTATTGTTTGTATTGTTGTTGTCAAGCGTTGGGATGTTCGGTCAAAATACTTCTGCACCAGTTGTAACTGTATCTTCTGAAATTACAGTTGCATCTGACGATACTACTACAGTTGCAAGCGCTGCTACTGAAGCTTCGAACTCAAGCATGAATATGGTTTCATGGTTCATGGGTTCTAAGCAAACGCCTAAGGCTGCGATTTCTAACGAAGGCCAGGTGAGCAGCAAAAAACAACTGATCAACGCAGGAGTTGCTCCCAATCGTTTGTTGATCAAGGCTTTTGGCAAGAAAGCCGCTAATTATCAGAGTACGATAGCATAATTTTTTTTATTTTATATTAGTTAGATTAGGATAAAACGCCTCTTGGTTGGTCCCCAAGAGGCTTTTTTTATGCCCTAAACTGATGGTATTTTTCTTCATTCCAAGGTTACTTTACCAATAATCTACTGTTAATAAAATTATTACCATTTAATAGTAATGCATTCAAAATTTATTAATTTTGGAAAGGTTAACTTATTGAATGTGTATTGAAAAATCGTTTTTTTAAATTCTTCTTCATTAATTCTCCTTTTTAAAGCAGTGTAGTTTGTCGATAAAATGTGCGTTTTATCGACAAATCGCACATTTTAAGTTTATTAATTATGAGATATGAAGTTTTAATGTAAATTTATGCGCGACATAATATTATCTTAATATTATCATCAGTACTAAAGACGTGAAAACCAGTCTTTTTGATTTTGCTATTTTAAAAGAAATAATACCACCTTACCAAAAAAATTACGTTATGATTTCAAAACTACTTACCTCTTTTTGTTGCCTCGCAGAAAAAAGTAATGTCCGTTCTTTTACATCCAAAGGAATATTCTTGGCCCTGTTTTTAATAGGGACATTGGGCATGAATGCGCAGGTCAGTTCTTATGCTACAACCGGAACCGGTGTTGGACAAACCTATACGCCGATTGCCGTATCTCCTGCAAATGCTGTTTTTAACACGACGGTCAATGCGACGCTTGACAATGCTGTTTCTGCAGCGGTGCCGCTTGGTTTCAATTTCAACTTCAATGGAAAGGTCTACACGACCTGTTATATTTCATTTAATGGTTTCATCACTTTTGGTAGCGCGCCTTCGGGAACAGAATTTTCCCCGATTTCGGCAACGACCGGTACTTATGAGGGTGTTGTCGCGGCTTATGCCAAAGATTTGAAAGGTGCCGGATTGGATGTTTTGCGTCAGACGCAGGGTGTTGCTCCAAACAGGACTTTTACCGTCCAGTGGACGGCTTATCGCTCAACACTTGCCAACACGCCGATCAACATGCAAATTATCCTTCATGAATCCGACGTAGCCAATGTTACCGATCCCGGTGTTGTCGATATCAAATACAATACTTCAGGAATCAACGCTACTCAAACGGTCGTACAGGCCGGACAAGTAGGCTTGAGGGGTGAAAACAATAGCGATTTTAACAATAAATATTTTGGTTCAACCACGGCGTGGCCAACGGCGGTACCGGTTTTAGCAAGAGGAACTGCAAATAATTTATTAGTCAATACCAGATTTAGCGCGGCGTGCATTACAGCGCCAACGAGATTGAGTTGGTATCCGCCAACCTGTTTTGGTCCGAAAGCAGTCAAAGCAACACCGGTTACCATCACAAGTAATTCAGCCACCATTATGTGGACGGCACCAAATCCGGCTCCGTCAAGCGGTTATGATTATTTGGTCACCACTACTGCTCCGAATAACATCAACGTTACTTATCCTATTGCATCAACGGTTGCAACAGGTTCTGTCGGTGCTGGAATAACGACGGCTCCGGTTTCACCTTTAACGCCAAATACCGTATACTATATATATGTGAGATCTAATTGCGGAACGCCAAGCGGCTGGTCTGCAGCTGGAACATTTACAACATTGTGTAATCCGAGAACACTGCCATATACAGAAAATTTCAATGCGGTGGTGGTTCCTGCGATTCCTGCTTGTACTAAAGTGGAGACTTATGGTTCGGCAACTGCCGGATACTGGCGTTCTTCAGATCCTACAGTGCCAAGCAACTGGGGCTTTTTGGACAAGCACATGAGAATTACAGTTTCGGGAGGAGAAGATGACGATTCCACCTTCTTTACTGAAGGGGTGCAGTTAACAGGAGGAACATCCTATAGATTGTCTTATAAATATGGGTCGTCAAGCGAATTTGCCACTACCGAGCAAAGTTTGTCTGTTTCTTACGGAACCGCACCGGTATCGGCAGCGATGACTTTACCATTGGCTGATCATCCATCCCTCAAAGCGGGTCCGTATACCAATGTAATTAATTTTACCCCAGCATCCACGGGCGTGTACTTTTTCGGGTTTTATGATTATACTGTGGCAAGCAATGCAACCACTTTGTTGGATGATATCGATATCAGGCCGACTACCTGTTTTGCGCCAGTACTTGATCCGGCTTCTGGCATTACTTCGGGAAGTGCTTTCATTTCTTGGGCGGCCGCAACTCCAGCGCCAGGCTCTGGTTACCAATATTACTACAGCACCTCAAGTACGCCTCCAACGGGAGCAACCACGCCTTCAGGAAATACCGGGGCAGGTATTTTAAATACAACACTTGGAGGTTTGTCTCCAAGCACAACTTATTATGTATGGGTAAGGTCAAGCTGCGGATCGGGAGATTACAGCAATTGGTCAACTTTTATCACATTTACAACCCAAGTAGGGGCAGCGCCTCCAACATGTGTGCCCTCTGGAGCAGGGTTTTCTCAGGACCCCAACGGAATCACCAATGTTACTTTCAGTAACGTAAACAATACGACCGGTATCGAATTGAACAATTATGGCGATTATTCTTATTTGACCGGTTATGCCGGAAGAGGAACTTCTATGCCAATTTCGATTACCTACAGGACTGGTTTTACCTATGATACTACTGTTTGGGTGGATTGGGACAACAACGGGACGTTCATCGCGGGTGAAGTCGTGTACACAGGGAACTCGGCAGCCACCATTCCGGCTACAGTAACCGGTAATATCGCCATTCCCATTGGTGCCACTCTTGGGGCGCACCGAATGAGGGTTGGAGGAATTGATTTCGGGCCATTAACTGATCCGTGTCGTGCAGGAACATGGCAGGCTTATGAAGATTATACCCTTTACGTAACAACACCACCGCCGGCAATTACTTTGTCTACAGCCACTGCGACTGTTTGTCAGGGGACTCCAACGGCAGTCAACATTACTTCTACACTTGCCAATTACAATTCCTATACTTGGGAGCCGGTAACTGGAGTGACCGGAACAGCAGGTACCGGTTATTTCTTGAATCCAACGGTGACCACTACCTATGTTTTGTCGGGCTTCAACAGTGCGACTTTTCACAGGGCTACGGCAACTGTTACCATTACGGTCAAAAATACGCCTACTCCGGTAAGCATCACGCCTTCCTCCATGACGGTATGCCAGAACGCACCAACGCTTTCTCCATTAACCGTAACCGGAGGAATTATCAGTGGGGTGGCCATTTTCTCTGAAAACTTTAATGGTACTGCACCGGGTTGGTTGCAAACCAATACAACGGTCAATGCCACTGTAGCAGGAAACGAAGCTTTGGCGGCATGGGGATTGTTCCCCGATGGAGATGTGCCGTTTGCATTTGGTCCGACTTTCCACAGTAACGACAATACGCAATATGCATTTACCAATAGTGATGCACCCGGAATTACATCAACAACAGATACGACGCTTCTTTCCCCTGCGATCAATTTAACAGGTTACAGTTCGGCATCACTCAGTTTTTATGAATTCTATCGTCATTTCAACAACAGCAACGAATATGGTATTGTAGAGGTTACTACCGATAACGGTGGTACGTGGACTACTTTGCTTACACATGATGGAAGTGTTGACGTTGGTGCAGCGGCAAGTTTTAACCTCACGACTTTAGATCTTACGACTTATGCTGTTGCAAGCAATACGATCAAAATCAGGTTCAGATACCATGCAAGTTGGGATTGGGGCTGGGCCATCGATAATTTCAACATTACCGGTAGTGGGCCATCTTCTATCACTTGGGCGCCAACAGCAGGATTATTCAACGATGCGACAGGATTTGTTCCATACACAGGTGATGTCAGGGCTACGGTTTATCCAAGGCCATCTACAACTTCTACTTACACTGCAACTGCAACCGCTTTCGGATGTCCGGTAACTTCTGCTCCGGTAACGATAACGGTAACGCCAATCAGTGGCGGAACCATGGCAGTAACCAGCCAAACGGTCTGTGGAGGCGCAGCAGCTTCGCCTATCGTAGGAGCAGGGATTGTCGGTACGGTGCTTTATTGGCAGTATGATGACGATGGTGATTTTACGTCAGGAGCGGTAAACATTATTGGTTCTGCTGGACTCACCACTTTAACCACGGCTTTGATCGGAACCATAACAGGAACGCGTTATTTTAGAGCGGTGGTATCTGTCGGAGGTTGTACGAATGCGTATTCTCCGGTGCACGTCATTACCATTCCAACCACGACATGGACGACCAGTTGGAGCGCCGGGCCGCCTAACAGTACAACTCAAGCGGTATTCAACGGAAATTACACCAGCGGTGGTAACCTTACCGCATGTTCGGTTCAGGTTCTTAGCGGAACGATTACCATCAACCCCGGCCATACTTTGACGGTTCAAAATGGGGTGAACGTTTCAAATACTGCCCGATTGATCTTCGAAGATGATGCCAGCTTGGTACAAGTCAACAATACAGCTAACGTTGGAGATATCACTTACAAGAGGATTTCTGTAGGGATGCGCAAATACGATTATACGTATTGGTCATCTCCGGTCAATGCCCAAATTTTGGCGACTTTCTCTCCGCTGACCATGGCCGATAAATATTTCTGGTTCAATACAACAACCTACCAATGGACTGCTGTTACAGCACCAGGTTCTACACCGATGACAGTGGGTCGAGGCTATATCATTCGGGCCCCGGATACTTTCAGCACGTCTTCGACAACGCCTTTCAATGCGAGTTTTGGATATGACGGTGTTACGCACGGTGGCGGTGTTCCAAACAATGGAACCTTTATCATTCCGGTAGGCCACAACAACGCAACGAACAACCTTGATTGTATCGGTAACCCTTATCCGAGTGCAATCAGTGCGAACTTATTCATTTCGGATTCCCAAAACACGGCTGCATTAGGAGCCGGTACGACGCTTTATTTCTGGACACACAATACGCCGATTACTGCTTACAATTACAACGGGGCAGATTATGCCAGCTACAATTATACAGGTGGCGTGGGTACGGGTGGTGCCGCAACCAGTCCGTTGCCATGTACCGGATGCAACTTCTCTGTTCCAACTGGAAACATTGCTGCAGGACAAGCTTTCATGGTTAAAACGGCTGCTGCCGGAAGTGTCTATTTCAAAAATACCATGCGTCTTACCGGATTGAATACACAATTCTACAGAATGGCCGATCAGGAAGACCCTATTGAAAGCCTGGAAAGAAACCGTTTATGGTTGCAGTTGACCAATGATTCAGGTGCTTATAAGCAGCTGCTTGTTGGTTACATCGAAAATGCGACCAATGACATTGATCCAGGATTTGATGGTGAAGTAGTTGAAGCGGGCAATCCAATAAGCATTTATTCATTTGCGGCCAACCAAAAACTTACGATTCAAGGGAAAGCTTTGCCTTTCAATACAGCCGATGAAATTCCATTGGGCTACAGAAGTAATATTGCAGGTACTTTCCAGATTGGTTTGCCACAAACGGACGGATTGTTTGTAGAACAAGAAATCTATCTTGAGGATACTTTACTCAACATTGTTCACGATCTCAAGCAAGGGCCTTATTCATTTGCGACAGAAGTAGGGACATTCGATACCCGATTTGTATTGCGATTTACCAATACGGCACTCGGTACAGAAAACCCGCTTTTCGATCAAAATGCGGTAGTGGTTTACAAAAACGACCACAGCATTTTTGTTGAAACTTCGAATGTGAAGATGAAATCGGTTAAGATCTACGACTTAAGAGGTCGCTTGATTACTGGTAAAGATGCTGTTAACAGTAGCAAAACTGAATTCAACAATCTCAATGCTGCTCAGCAAGTATTGATGGTTCAGGTTACTTCGACCGACAATGTTACTGTGACCAAGAAAATCGTTTTCTAGACTTCTAAAATTTTACTGAGCCCCTTTTGGATTCTGAAAGGGGCTTTTTCATCTAAAGTCTTTTTCAAAAGATCGCGAACCTTCGCGTTTGATTTCCATGATTAATTTTTTTTAACCCAATTATTTTTAATTTATGATTGTAAACTACAATTGTTTGGGCAGTGGCGAACTTCGCTCTCCCCAAAAAAATGTTTGCGACTTCACTGGCTCGCCGCCAAGAGGTCCTGGCAAAATTAAGCAATGGTGGATTTCCGCCTTGTTGTTATTGTTTGTATGCAGCTTTGCCACTGCGCAAACGACATTAATCTCACCCACGGGTGATGGAGGATTTGCAAACGGGGCAACCTTTGCAGCCAATGGATGGACGGTAGCGAATTACGCTTCTTCCGCCAATCAGTTTGTTGTAGGTAATGCGGTAAACAGCGGTGCGATCACCGGGAACTCTGCATACATTTCTAACGGGACTCCCCAAGCATACACGGTTGGAACGAGGACATTGGTGTATTTTTACAGAGATGTTACCGTACCTGCAGGTGAGTCAAAAATCAGCCTGACATTCAACTGGCAATCGAACGGAGCCGACACAGACTATGACATTGGTCAGGTTTTTGTCGCACCCACGACTGTAACTCCTCTCGGAGCAGATTTTCCAGGCCAAGGGGTAAGTGTTGTTCCTACAGGAATTGCAGGTGCTACCGCGGTAGGTTCGATGGGCTTGCAATCGACCACACAAACAAGTACTTTTTACTTGCCTGCGAATTTAGCGGGTACGACTTTCAGGCTTATTTTTGCCTGGAAGAATGACGGTTCGGGCGGATCTGCGCCGGCATTAACGGTCGACAACATTTCACTTGTTTCAAATTTACCAGGTACATTCACTTCTGCAGCGACGGGAAACTGGTCGGCAGGAGCGACATGGGTCGGTGGAAACGCACCAACTCAAGGCGATAACGCTATTATTGCAGACGGACATACTGTAACCATTGACGCTGCCGGATTGGGAGTTGGCAATCTTACGGTAGGACAAGGAACTTCAGGAGTATTGGCTTATGGCAATGTTCCTACAAGTTTTGCGGTCGCAGGAACGCTTACCGTTGCAACGGGGGCAACCTTTAATGTCTTTAATGGCACAACTGGAAAAACCCTCAATGCCGCTGGCAACATCACCAACAACGGAACCCTGAATTTTTCAGTAGGTACGGGTGTTTTGGTATTGAACGGAAATACTGTGCAAACTGTTGGAGGTTCTGGTGGTTTCACAACAAATCTTATCGGAAGTTTGACGTTCAACAACAGCAATACGGCAACGCCAAACATCAATTGGAATTTCAACAACATCAATATCGGTTCTACGCTGACCTTTACGGCCGGACGCGTTGCATTGGGAGCCAATAAACTGACATTGGGTACTTCAGTTACTGCTGCGGGAACATTGTCCCATACTGCGGGCGGATTTACAAGTGGTAAATTCAACCGATACTGGACAGCAACCGGATCGGGTTCAACTGTATCTGCTGGTTCTGATGCTAGTGCGGCTGGAGGCAGGTTTCCATTCATCAATGCTGCGGGCCAGAACCGTTCTGCATTTATTGAAAGAACAACCGCTTTGGCGGCAGGACAATTGTCTTGTACCTATGTCGATGCCACTACGACTTCTACCGTATCGATTGTTGACGGTGCTTACACCATTGACAAGCGTTACGATGCAAACTGGACGTTCTCGACAGAAGGTTCGGCGTATGCTGCAACCAATAACGAAGTCTATATTAATGGAGTCGGCGCTTATCTCGGTGTAAACGGAAACAGCCGCATTCTCAATGCCGCTGCCGCTGCCGGTGGAACACACCAAAACGGAACCGTTACGCCGGGCGTAGAAAGAGTGATGACAGTTGCGCAATTGACTGCGGGTCCGCTTTACATCGGTGCAGCCAATGCCGATATTGTTCAGCCGTGTACAGGAACTCCGGCTGCTGCTACAATCGCCACGGCATCGTTTTCAACCTGTTCGGGTTCTACCGTTGCTATTGCGGCTACAGGAATACCAACAGGAGTTACCGGAATCAGCGTGCAATGGGAAGAATCGGATGACAATGGTGTTGCAGATGCTTGGGCAAATGTAACCGATGGTACGGGTGCGACTACTGCATCATATACGACAGCAGCCATCAACGTGCCAACAAGATACTTCCGTTTGAGGATAACTTGTAGCAACAGCGGTTTGAGTTCTTATTCAAATGCAGCTACCGTCGCGACTTATGTTTGTTCGTTTGACGTAACGAGAAACACGGGCATTACCTATACGTCAATCATCCCGACAGGTAACACCTTTACATGGGGAACGACTACATCGACTCCGGCGGTAACCTCGACTTGGCTGACCGATGAGAACACCTCAAACCAGGTTACCTTCCCGTTCCCGTTTGTCTATAGAGGAACAATAGTTTCTGGATTCAGGGCACACATCAACGGATTTGTAACATTGAGTAATGTTTTTACGACGCATGCAGCGATAACGAATGATTTGGGTTCTACCAGTACATGGAAAAGCGTTATTGCGCCACTCTATGATGACCTTGTAGCTCCGGGCAATACCAATGTGGTGGCAGACCTTCAATCAGCGACCGCTCCAATCAAATACAAAGTGGATGGCGTAGCGCCAAACCGCGTTTTGACTGTCGAGTGGGCGGGAATGGAAGTATTCCTTAATCCTGGCCCAAACCTCAATTTCCAGGCTAAATTCTACGAAGGATCGAACAATATCGAATTCGTGTATGGCACAATGGAAGGTTTCAACGGAACAAAAAATACGACTTATTCCTACTCTTTGGGAACAAATGGTGAAAGCATTGGCACCGCCAGTCCAAACAACCTGACTTCGCAACAAGTACACAATACAAGAAGTTTTTCGGCTACAGCAGCCAATTCGCTTGCGATTGTTCCAGATTGTAATTCATCGATCTTGATGACGCCAGGAACGTACACGCCTTATGTTGCTCCACCAGTAACGGCGCCAGTCAACGATGATCCGGCCGGTGCGGTATTGTTAACCGTAAACGCAGGCCCTTGTACTGCTTATTGTGGCACATACTACAATTCTGCCAATGCTACAGCAACCGCTGGTATTGCAGTTTGTACGGCAACCACTCCGGGTACTCCAGATGATGACGTATGGTTTAGATTTCAGGCACAGGCGGCTTCGACAAAAATTCAGGTTTTTGGCGGTGGCGGCTATAATGCTGTTGCCCAGTTGTTCAGCGACGCTGGAATTACACCACTGTATTGCTCAAATGCTGCGGCTGTTGGTTTGTCTGAGACAATCGATGCTACAGGACTTACACCAGGTAGCTTTTACTATGTAAGGGTTTATCATTCAGAAACAGGAAACGGAACTACACCGGTTTTCTCAATCTGCGTCAGTAATGCAAGTGTGCCTCCTGCAAATGACAACCCTTGTGGTGCGGTAGCGCTTACTTCTGCGACGACTTGCACGGCTTATTCTGATACTTCTGCAAACAGTACGACCAATATAATCAATGCGACAACCACTGTTTCAAACGGTGTTGTGGCGCCTACATGTTCAGGAGCAGGAACTTCTGTAAATGACGTTTGGTTCAAATTTACAGCTACTTCTACTACACACGTTGTTGCGGTTACCGCAGTAACAGGATTTGATGTTGCAGTTCAGGCTTATTCAGTTACATCGGGTACTTGCGGAACAAGCAATTTGGTTCTGGCACCAGTAAGCTGCACCAATGCAGGCGCAACAGGTGTTACTGAAAACGCCACTTTGACAACCGTTGTCGGACAAGAATATTATGTTCGTGTATATCGTCACCCATCGGGAATTGCAGGAACGCCGGTTAGCAATAGCCAGTTTTCTATTTGTATCACAAACCCGATTCCGGCGTGTACAACAAATTCAACTCCGGCCAACTTGGCAACCAACGTGAGTATTACGCCTACATTAACTTGGGCGCAAGCCACGTACGCAGCATCGTATGATGTGTATTTGGGAACTGCTTCCGGGCCAACTACCTTATTGGCGACAACAACTGGAATTGCGTCTACTTCTTATGCGATTACGGCAGGTCAGGCTTTAACAGGACTTACCCAATACTTCTGGTATGTGGTGCCGAAGAATGCTTCGGGAACACCAACTTGTGGGGCTGCCAACGAAACCAGCTTCACTACCTTAAATACATGTCCGACGCCTACAGGATTGGCAGCTTCGCCAATTGGCACTACAACGGCTACAGTATCTTGGGCAGCTCCGACAACACCTCCAACAGGTGGTTACGAGTATGAAATCAGAACTTCAGGTGCTGCAGGAAGCGGTGCTACAGGCTTGCAAACCAGCGGGCCGGCATCGGTAACGAATGCTCCGATTACAGGACTTACACCTGCAACAAGCTATACGCTGTATGTTAGAAGCGCATGCGGCGGAACTTCATTCAGCAACTGGTCTACAGGATTTGCTTTTAATACGGCATGTGATGCTACAGATGTTCCGTACACCCTCAATTTTGAATCGGTTACGACTCCGGCTATTCCGGCTTGTACGGCTGTACAGAATGCAGGTACAGGAAACAATTGGGCTACGGCTTCGAATCCGGGCAACGGATTTACTACCATCGTACTGAGATACTCCTACAATTTAAGCAATGCCGCAAATGCTTGGTTCTATACGCAAGGAATCAATATGACTGCAGGGTCGACTTACCAGATTTCTTACAAGTACGGAAACAACAGCAGTACTTCTTACACGGAAAAACTGAAAGTGTCTTATGGAACTTCGCCAGAAGCGGCTTCCATGACAACTGAATTGGCCAATTATCCGGCGATTCATGATGCGATATTGCACAATGAGACCATTACTTTTGTGGCACCATCAACCGGTGTGTTCTATTTCGGTTTCAATTGTTATTCAATTGCAAATCAGGATAAATTGTATTTAGATGACATTTCAGTTATTTTGGCTCCGCCATCGATTGCTGGATTTACACCATCTGCTATTTGTGCTGGAGGAACAGCCGCAGAAAGAACAATCGTAATCACTGGTAACCTTTTCACAGATGCTACCGCCGTAACGGTCAACGGAGCACCGGTTACTTCATTCATCGTAGACAGTGCTACACAAATTACGGCGATTGTTCCTGCCAATGCTACATCAGGCAATGTTGCTGTGACAACTCCGGTTGCAACGGTAACCAGCGCAACTGCGCTTACTGTGAATGTTAGCCCGGCGGTTGCCGACATTACTGCGCCAGACGACGCCACAAACGTATGTCTGGATACTACGCTTACTTTGTCTGATCCAACGCCAACAGGTATTTGGAGTTCTTCGGATACAGAAGTGGCTGCCATAAACGCTTCAGGTGTCGTTACGCCGGTTGCTGCAGGTAATGTGGTGATTTCTTACACCGTTACTGATGGAATCAGCGGATGTGCAACAGTAAAAACCTATGCGTTAAGCGTGAGCGAACCTGTTGAAATTACTTCAAGCACACCAACACAAACCGTGGTTACGGGTGGAGATACTTCATTTGTCGTTGCGGCAACGGGTACGGGAAATCCAACGCTGACTTACCAGTGGGAAGTTTGTACAGACGGAAGTGGCGAGAATTTCTCACCGGTCGTAAATGATGCGAATTTCAGCGGAGCAAACGCGGCGACTTTATTGATCAACGACGCTCCAATCGAATTCAACGGTTATTTCTTCCAGTGTACGGTTACTGGGTTTTGTAATTTCGCTATTTCTGACTTGGCAGTTTTGTTTGTTGGAGAAACAGGTATCGAAACACATCCTTCAAGCGTTACGATCTGTGAAGGTACAGGTGAAGTACAATTTACTGTTGTTGCTTCTCCAGACGTTACTGTTTACCAATGGCAGGAAGACCAAGGTGGTGACAACTGGACCAATCTTTCAGATGTGGGTATGTATTCGGGAACGGATACGGCTACCTTGTCTTTATCGGGTGTTTCTGTGGCCAATTCTGGCTGGAGATACAGATGTCAGGTAACCGGAATCGGTTTTGCCGAATCAAACCCAGGTACTTTGACCATTGTGCCTTCGGTAACGATCAACACCGATCCGACTGCTCAAAACGTTTGTTATACAGGAGGAACTGCCAACTTTAGTGTTGCTGCCTCAGGCGGTGTCGCTACTTACCAATGGCAATACTCTTCAAATAACGGTGCAAACTGGAACAATGTAGTCGCCGGAACGCCTACGGGTGCTACTTATGCGGGTGCTACTTCTGCAGGTCTTACCGTAACGACGACGGCTGCTACGCCTGCTGCAGGTACGCATCATTATCGTGCGGTTGTCAATGGTATTTCACCATGTGGCAATATGCCTTCAGGCGCGGCACAATTGATCATCAATACGCCTACGGTAACAACGCAACCAGCGGCAGCTACTGTTTTCGCTGGAAGTACGGCTACAATGTCTGTTGTTGCTACTACCATCGGTGCGCCAACCTACCAGTGGCAATATGCTACGACTTTGGGTGGTGCCTACAGCAATGTTGTTGATGGTACACCAGCAGGTGTAACCTATACCAATGCAACTACTGCGACTTTGTCGATCACGACTACAGGTGCGGCTGTTGCAAGTTCAGCACGTTACTACAGGGCGATCGTATCGTCTCCTGCAGGCTGTTCGTCAAACTCTGTGGGTGGACAATTGACCATCAACAATTACTGTTTGCCGACTTACACGGCCGGTCCTGGTTCTACTGCCGCGGATCAAATTGCCAATGTAAGCTTGAATACACTTAACAATGCGTCGGGTGCATCTGCAACTCCGTATTACACCTTTTTTGGAAACGTAACCGTTCCAGATGTGGCGCGCCTTTCGAATGCCAATGTTTCAGTGAAATTCGGTGACGATACCGCCAACTATTGCGCGGTTTGGATCGATTTGAACCAAAACGGCATCTTTGAAGCTTCTGAAGGTGTTGTTTCTACTGCGACTTCCGCAGGGACAGCAGTTGCCAACGGAACGAGCGTAGTAACCATTCCGATTCCATTGAATGCTGTTTTGGGTCAAACCAGAATGCGTGTAAGAGGTGGTGAAGACACTATCTTGACAACTGCTCAAGCCTGTGGCGCGTCTAGCGATGTAGATGGAGAGGCGGAAGATTACGTCATCAACATTACTGAAGCGGTAACCTGTTCAGGTACGCCAACTGCTGCGACAATCAGTGCGGGAACTACAAGCCTTTGTGTTTCGGGTTCTACGACCTTGACTGCAACAGGTTTGGTAACAGACCAAATCGGATTGAGCAACCAATGGTACAATTCGGCTGGTGCAATCGGCGGCGCTACAAACGCTACGTTTACAACGCCAACATTGACGGCCAATGAAACTTATTTCCTGAGAACGACTTGTTCAACCGGAGGCACTTTCGCTGATTCGAACCCGATTACAATTGTGGTAAGCAGTCCATCGATAACAGGTACAACACCTGGAACAGTTTGCGGAACAGGTACAGCTACCCTGAGCGCAACAGGTTCTGCGGGAACTGTGTTGAATTGGTATGCTGCGGCAACAGGCGGATTGTCTTTGGCTTCTGGTAACAACTTTACTACGCCGACTATCACTGCCACTACCAATTATTATGTAGGAGCGGAAAGCATCGGTAACGGAACTGCCCAGGTAGGCACCGGAAACTTGACAAGCACAAGCAACCCTTACTCTTTTGGTAATGGGACTTACGGTGGAATGAAGGGACAATACCTCATCACGGCCGCTGAATTGGCTGCTGCGGGATTGAAAGCCGGAAACATTACCTCGATTGCTTTCGACGTTTCTTCTATTGGCGCCCCTTTACAAGGTTTCATGGTTCAGATGGGCAACACTGCCTTGGCAGAATTCCCGACTCCGATCAGTATCATTGGTGGATTCACAACAGTAGTGAATTCAACTACATTTACTCAGGTTGCAGGAATCAATACATTGAACTTCAGCACGCCTTTCAACTGGGATGGAACTTCAAACGTGATTGTTTCAACCAGCTGGAGTAACAACAATACGTCAAACTCCAGTGTGACTGTGAGATACAATTCGACTACGAACTATTCGAGCCAGTCGTACAGCAAGGACAGTGTAACTCCTGCCAGCATGTTGGCCTTTACGGGTTCAGTCGGAGAAGGAAGTTCTTCGACCTATTCGTTTGCAAGAAGCCAAAACAGGCCGAAAATCATTTTTGGCGCAACGAACGTTTCAGTTTGCCAAAGCGCAAGAACGCTTGTCGCTGCGACTGTAACTCCTGCGCCAGCGTTAACACTTAGCGGGACTTCAACCGCGATTTGTTCAGGAACGCCAACAGGCACTGTGACCGTAACATCGCCAATTGGCAATTTTACAACTTACACCTGGTCGCCTGCTGCAGGAGTAACAGGCAATATAAATGCCGGTTATGTATTCAATCCGACGACGACGACGACCTATACATTAACCGCTACGGGTTCTGGTTGTACCAATACTGCGACTTACGCTGTAACGGTTAACCCGGCACCTCCGGTTGCTGTAAATGCCTCAATCTGTCAAGGCGGATCAGGTACGCTGACGGCTACTGCCAATTGTGTAGGGATTACGGATACGAACACTTTGACGCTTACTGATATTCCTGCTACCGGCGCGACAACTTATGTGCGTTCTTCAGGAGGAACGACGTACTCGGGCAATAGTACCGTATCGTACTCGTCTACCACCTTTAGGGTATCGGCTACGGGAAGTTACGTATTGAACGCATGTGCATCGGGAGATTCACACTTGCAATTGTATGCGAATGCATTCAATCCTGCAGCCCCGGCAACCAATTTCCTTGAAGCAAATGACGAAGGCAACAACGCAACCTGCACAGGTGACGGAAGAATTACCCGTACACTGACTGCAGGTACAGATTACATTGTCATTGTTACGCCGTTTTCAGGAACAGGCGCGGTAACTGGAATTACCATCACGGCTACACCGCCGGCTGGAGGTACATTGCAAACCATTGGAAATGGCACATTGTCTTGGTATACTGCCGCTTCTGGTGGTACAGCCATTGGTACTGGAACATCATTCAATCCGGTGGGTGCAGCAGGTTCTGGCCTTGCCGATACCAATACGCCTGGAACCACTACTTACTATGTAGGATGTTCTAACAATTTAACTTGTCGTACTGCCGTTACGTTTACGATCAACGCAAACGTGACTTACTATGCAGATGCAGATGGAGATGGTTATGGTAACCCTGCTGTATCTGTAATGAATTGTACAGGTCAGCCGACAGGTTATGTAACCAACAACACCGACTGTAACGACGCCGTTGCAGCCATCCATCCAAACGCTGCTGAAATTCCATTCAATGGGGTTGATGACAACTGTAATGGAACAATCGATGAAACCGGAACGGTAACCACCACATTGATCAATACTTCTTGTGGAACCACTTTGGCTTCTATCGGCTCAATCGTCGGTATCACTACCATCAATGGGCATCCGATCACGGGTTACAGAATACGCGTGACCAACGGCGCACAGGTTCAGATCATCGAGACCAACGTGCCTCACTTTACCTTCCCGCAATTCCCTCAGTACGCCTACGCGACTACCTACACGGTAGACATTCAGCTGCAGCGTGCCGGAATCTGGCAAGCAAGTTGGGGAACACCATGTTTCGTTTCCACTCCGGCAATCCTTGAACAAGGCGGAGCAGGTTCGATCAATCCGTCGCAGTGTGGCATCACATTGACGAAAATCAATACGCTTATCGCGACGACGAGTTTGGCAGGTGTTACCGGATACAGATTCCGCGTGACCAACCTGACAGATACGACCGGTCCGAATGCTGTTCAAACCATCGACCGTACGCAAAACTGGTTCAGCCTGCAAATGCTGACCCGTTACAACTATGGAACGCTCTACAGGATCGAAGTATCCGTGAAAACGACCGGGACTTACGGTGGATTCGGAACGCCATGTGAAGTTTCTTCACCTGCCTCACCTGCACTGGTGAATTGCGGCGGAACTGTTGCATTGCCAACCACAGCTATTGCTGCTACGAGCTTGGCCGGTATAACACAATACCGTTTCCAGGTCGTGAGAGCGGCAGACAATGCTTCTTCGACTATCGACAGGGGCGTGAACTGGTTCAACTTCAACATGGTTCCGGCGGCTACATTTACCGCAGGCGGATTGTACTATGTTAGAGTGGCGGTTATGACTGCAGGTACTTGGTCGCCATTCGGTGATGCTTGCGAGATCATTGCTCCGGGAGGTTCGTCTAAAGGTATCCCTACGGCGACAGCTGCAACTGCATCTGCCGAATTTAAGGCGATCGCTTTGCCTAACCCGTTCACGGCCGACTTCAGCATCGATGTCACCACATCGAGCCAGGAGAACGTTCAGTTAAAGGTTTACGACATGCTGGGCAAGCTGGTAGAGTCAAGGGAAGTGAAAGTATCTGAATTGAACATGGAGAAAGTCGGAGCGCAATATCCGTCAGGGGTTTACAACGTGATTGTAAGCCAGGACGGTATCGTCAAGACACTGCGTGTGATCAAGAGATAATTCATTTAAATTTTAATTGGAAAGCCCCTTCGGAAACGGAGGGGCTTTTTTTTATGCATAGATCTCTCCAGAAATGCGAATCAACAACAATCAAAAAAGCAGCAAAAGACAAATTGTTATCCTGATTTCATCATGATCCATGTTTGGATAATGGGTCAAAGGGATGAGGTGAACGAAGCGTCTTTTTTATATGATTTTGAAAAGAAGTCGTCAAAAGTATTGTTACAATTCATTGGAAACGAGTCGATTCGTTTTCTATTGCTCTTAAAAGACATCTACGGTTTTGAAAATTGATCTTGCGATTTTAAAATTGCTTGTAAAATGCCTGTTCGCGGCGATTGAGTGGTTTGTAATATAAAGGTTAATTATTGATTGCTTTCTCAGTAAGTATGTTAAAAATATTTGGAGTTTGTATTTTTGGCCAGTTTCGTTAACGTAGTTCGTCGATAAAAAACATCATTTCATCGAATAATTATTTTGTTAAGAATATCTTAAAAATTTATGTATTATATTGAGTAGCAATTTATTTAACCCAATTTTTTTAATTATGATTACAAACTACAACACGTTGGGCCGAGGTAAGAATACCTGGCTCAAAAATGATGTGGGAGATCCCATTGGCTCACCGCCAACGATCCCCAAAAAGTCCATGGTGAAATCATGGCTTATGTTTTTTGTTCTGGGCATGGTTCTATTCATGGGACAGAACGTTGTGGCCCAGGCTAGTGCTTATGTATACAGCACAAGTACGGGGGCGGCAATGGAAACAATTATTTCTCCAACTGTCATTACGACATTTGCGAGTGGTAGTGCAGATGATGGTTCCAACCAGATTTCGCCTGCCACTTTTTCATTTACATTCAATGGAACCAGTTATACCCAATTCGGTATGTCTACCAATGGATGGCTTCAATTTGGGACGGGAATTCCAACGACAGGAAGGCCTACAACGATTAATACCTTTGGTGTTAATGCAGTTGTCGGGTTTGAACGCGATTCCAACCTGAATATCCCAAACGGAGGAAACCAGACGCATGGCGAAGCCGCCGGCGGCAAGTATGTTTTCCAATTTACCAAAAATTCGGGTGGCGGCAGCGGAGGCTTGAGTGCTAGTGCGTATGTCACTTTCCAGATCGTGTTGTGGGGACCTGCGAGCGCTGCTCCGGGAAGGATCGACATTATTTACGGAACACCTACTGCGGGAACACCTTCGAGTTCAGGTGTAATCGGAATTGTTGATACAGCTAATACTTATGTAAACGGTGTTAACGGCCTTAACAATAATACCGCTACAGCTTCGGCTTATCCGGCTTCGGGAAGAATTTACACATTTACACCGCCTGTGCCTTGTGCGGGAATTCCAACACCAGGAACAATTGCGGCATCTGCTGGCTATTGTGCGGGCTCATCTCCAGGGCCGCTCAGCCTATCGGGGCTGGTTAACGGCCTTACTGGGATTTCTTTACAATGGGAAGAATCAGATGACAACAACGTTTCAGATCCATGGGCCAACGCCGTAGGTGGAACGGGAGGTACGACGGCAACGTACACACCGCCTGTACTTTCAGGAGTGAAGTATTATCGGGTTAAGGTAACCTGTGCAAACGGCGGGGCGTTTGATTATACCAATACAATGACGGTCAACCAGGTAAGTTGTACGTTTGATGTTGCCAAATCGGCGGCAACCTACACGTCAATTGCCGGAAGTGGTAATTCGATTTCCAGCTGGAGAAATACCAGTTTGATTACGGATGACAACTTGAGTAACAGTGTGCCTATTGGATTCAATTTTGGTTACAAAGGAGGTACTTATGGAAACGTATTGGTATCGACCAACGGATACATTACCTTCAACACCGGAACGGCAGCTGTCGGCGGTGGTTTGGCCGCTTATGGATATGACAATACCTATTTTACAAACAGTACGGCAGGAACTTATCTGGCTCTTGCGCCGTTCTATGACGATTTGGTCGTAGCGGGCAACCCGGGTACACTTGCGGGATTGCAGGCTTCCATAAAATACCTGACAACGGGATCATCACCAAACCGTGTATTTACGGTAGAATGGATTGGTTCGGAAACATTCGGAAATGCAGGGCCAAACCTTAATTTCCAAGTCAAATTGTATGAAGGAACAGGCGTAGTAGAATACGTTTATGGAACGATGGAACTTTACAATGGAACTGCCAATTTTGGATACAGTTATACCCTTGGATTGAACGGATCTACCGTCAGTGCTTCTCCGACCATAAATGAGCTCTTGACCCAACAGGTTGATAACGTTCAGAGTTTCTCTAATGTCGCCAAAAACAACCTCGACCGTTTCGTAGACTGTAATTCAAAGTTCACTTTTACGCCAGGAACATACAGTGGTGCGGCTACGGCTCCAGCATTGACAAATGATGAGCCAGGCGGTGCGATTGCATTGGGCGTCAATACTTCTCCATGTATTTCGTATTGTGGAACGTATTACACGACCAATGGCGCTACAGCTTCAGCGGGTATTACGACTTGTACCGCAGGTACGCCGGGTACGCCTGATGACGACGTTTGGTTTAAATTTACAACCGGAAACTTTGTTGCCGATCATACGGTTAAAATACTGGGCGGCGGCGGATTCAATACCGTTGTTCAATTGTTCAGCAATGCAGGGACGACCAGTGTGGCCTGTATCAACGCAACAGGCGATGGATTGACAGAAACATTGAGTGCTCCTGGATTATTGGCCAATACTACTTATTATGTAAGGGTTTACCATTCTGGAACTTCAACCAACACAGCTGGTGCTGGTACTGGAAACACAACCAGTGGAGGTGTTCCTGATTTCTCTATCTGCGTGAGCCTTGTCGTTCCGCCGCCGGTGAATGACAATCCGTGTGGTGCGATCGCATTGACACCTTCTAATGTGTGTACGGCTTACAACGATACGTCGCTCACGAGTACCACCAACATCATCAATGCTACTACGACATCCATAAACGGTGTAGTTGCACCAGATTGTTCGGGTGCCGGAGCAAGCGTAAATGACGTTTGGTTCAAATTTACGGCAAACTCAACTACACATGGGGCTACCATTACCGCTGTTCCGGGATTCGATGTGGCTTTACAAGGCTACAGCGTCGCTTCGGGCACTTGCGGAGGCAGCAATTTGGTGTTGACAGCTATTGGTTGTGTGAATGGCGGAAGTTCAGGAGTTACCGAACAGGTTGTCCTTAACACTACTGCCGGACAGGAATACTACATCAGGGTTTACCGTCATCCCTCGGGAGTGAGTGGTGCTCCGGTGAGCAACAGCCAATTCTCGATCTGTATTTTCAATCCGATTCCTACTTGTACGACGAACTCATCACCAGGCGATTTGGCTACAGGTGTGAGCGCTACGCCAACATTGTCTTGGAATTCGGTTGCTTATGCAACAAGTTATGATATTTATTTGGGAACATCATCTAACCCGGGAACTTTGCTGGCAAACAGTACGACAACTTCGTATACTTTGACTGCGGGTCAGGCATTGAACAGCTTGACACAGTACTGGTGGTATGTAGTTCCGAAGAATGCGAATGGTGCAGCAACTTGCGGCGCAGCCAATGAGACAAGCTTTACGGTAATGAATACTTGTATCGCACCGACTGGTTTGACTGCATCTGCGCTTACAACTACGACAGGTACGGTTTCATGGGCAGTAGTTCCTGCAGCTGGAAGCGGATATGAGTATGAAGTACGCACATCAGGAACGCCAGGTTCAGGAGGCGCAATCGCATCTGGTTCTACCGTTTCAGGAGACCTTAATGATGATGTAGTTGGTTTAACGGCAGCGACTGCTTACACCTTATACGTAAGAAGCATTTGCAGTCCGGGTGTATTCAGTGACTGGAGTACAGGATATGTTTTCTCGACCAATTGTGATGCGGGAACAATTCCATATACCCAGAATTTTGAGTCTGCCACACCTCCGGCAATTCCAATCTGTACTTCTATCGAAAATGCAGGAACCGGAAACAACTGGGTCACCAGCGCTACTAATGGAGCTTCTTACGGTTTCCTAAGCAATGCTTTAAATTATGTATGGAATACAGGAAACCCAGCCAATGCTTGGTGGTACACCAGAGGCCTTACGCTAACAGCGGGAACTACCTATAGAATTTCGTATCGCTATGGAGGTACCGGAACTTCTTTCCCTGAAAAATTGAAAGTAGCTTACGGAACATCTCCGGGCAGCGCGTCTATGACCCTTCCATTGGCGGATTATCCAAATGTGAATTTCAGCGTGCCTGTTACTGAAACATTGGATTTCTCACCGCCTTCGTCAGGAGTGTATTATTTTGGATTCAATGCTTATTCAAATACAAACCAATTCTATTTGTTTGTAGATGATATTTCTATCACTGCTGCTCCGCCAGCAATCACAAGCTTTACGCCTGAGGCTGTTTGTTTAGCAGGAACTGCGGCAGAGCGCACGGTAGTAATTACCGGTACGATGCTGAGTGGTATTACGTCGGTTGATTTCAATGGCGTTCCGGCAGAGTCTTTCACTGTCGACAGTGCTACTCAGATCACTGCAGTGGCTCCGGCTTCAGCAGGATCAGGCCCTATTACGGTTACTGATCCGAACTCAACGGCTAACAGTGCTACTAATTTCTCTGTAAATGCTAGCCCAGTAGTGGCTGATATTACTGCGCCGGATGATGCAACAAACATTTGTATCCCGGATACGCTTACACTTTCGAATGCCACGCCAACAGGAGTGTGGAGTTCTTCGGATCTTGATGTGGCTACGATCAATACTTCAGGTGTCGTAACACCGGTTGCTGTTGGTAGCGTACTCATTTCATATACGGTTACCGATGGGATTTCTGGTTGTATCACTGCGAAAACTTACGCACTTACAATCAGTGAGCCAGTTGAGATTACTTCAAGCACACCAACCCAGACTGTGGTAACAGGTGGAGATACTTCTTTCTCTGTAACTGCTACAGGAACTGGAAATCCAGCACTGGCTTACCAATGGGAAGTTTGTACAGATGGCTCAGGAACCAATTTCTTTCCGGTGGTTGATAATGCCAATTATAGCGGGTCGAATACTGCAACATTGTTGATCAATGATGCACCGATCGAATTCGATGGCTATTTCTACCAATGTACCGTAACGGGTATTTGTAATGCACCTACTTCCGACCTTGCTGTATTGCTGGTTGGAGAAACAGGTATTGAAACGCAACCTTCGAATGCTACGATCTGTGAAGGTACCGGAACGGCACAATTTACCATTGTCGCTTCCCCAGACGTTACAGACTACCAATGGCAGGAGGACCAGGGTGGAGACAACTGGACAGATCTTCCGGAAGCAGGTATGTATTCAGGAACGGATACCGCCACATTAACCTTATCGGGTGTGACTTTGGCCAATAGTGGCTGGAGATACAGATGTCAGGTGGAAGGAATTGGTATTGCCGAATCCAACCCTGCCACATTAACAGTAGTAGAAGCGGTTTCGATTGATACCGATCCAACTGCACAAACGGTATGCTACAGCGGCGGAACTTCCGTATTCAGCGTAGTTGCCAGCGGTGGAATTGCTTCTTACCAGTGGCAGTTTTCTTCCAACGGAGGTGCAAACTGGAACAATGTGGTCAACGCTACCCCTGCGGGAGCTACTTACACGGGAGCTACTTCAGCTAACCTGAGTGTAACCACTACCGGTGCTACACCGCCTGCGGGTAATTATTTGTATCGTGCAATTGTAAATGCGGCTGCGCCTTGCAGCAATGCTACTTCGGTAAGCGCACAATTGATCATGAACAATCCAACAGTTACGGGACAACCGGCAGCTGCTTCAGTTTTGGCTGGTAATACCGCTTCGTTTACGGTAGCGGCTACTACACTTGGCGCTCCTGCTTATCAGTGGCAATATGCTACTGCTGCGGCCGGACCATGGGCTAATGTTGTCAATGCGACGCCTCCTGGTGTTACTTATGCCAATGCAACTACGGCTACATTATCTGTAATTACAACCGGTGCTGCTGCGGCAAGTACGGCTCGCTTTTACAGAGCAGTGGTTTCTGCGCCTGCAGGATGTTCGGTAAATTCAAATGCAGGGCAACTGACAATCACCAATTACTGCTTGCCGACTTATTCAGCAGGACCTGGTACGGTTGACCAGATTGCCAATGTATCTGTAGGAACATTGAACAATCCGACAGGAGCTTCTACAACTCCTTATTATACATTCTATAGTAACGTGACCGTTCCAGATTTTACGAGATCAACCAGTGTAAACGTTTCTGTTACCTTTGGTGGTGATACTGCAAACAATTGCGGAATCTGGGTCGATTTTAACCAGAATGGCGTTTTCGAAACCAGCGAAGCATTCCTTTCAACAGCTTCTTCTGCAGGAGTTGCAACAGCTGGAGGAACAAGTGTCATCACTATTCCGGTTCCGGCCGGTGCTGTTCTTGGTAACACAAGAATGAGAGTAAGAGGTGGCGAGGATGTAGTACTTACTGCTGGCCAGGCATGTGGCGCGTCAAGCGATGCAGATGGCGAAGCAGAAGATTACGTTGTAAACATTGTCCCACTGTCAGACTGTTCAGGTACGCCTGTAGCTGGAACCGTTGCTACGCCTTCAGTGGTTTGTGTTTCGGGAACTTCTACACTAAGCGTTACAGGATACACGACCAATGTCAACGGAATTTCTTTCCAGTGGTATGATACTGTGAGTGGTTTGATTGGTGGTGCTACAAGCGCTACTTATACAACACCGGTATTGACTGCGGATGCCTCTTACTATGTAAGGGTAACTTGCGCAGCATCGGGTCTCTTTGCAGATTCAAACACAGTAACTGTAACGGTAAGCAATCCACAATTGCTGACTACTGTACCGGGTTCGCGTTGCGGAACTGGAACGGTTAACCTTTCTGCGACAGCTTCACCTGGATCTACGGTAAGATGGTATGCGGCAGCATCGGGAGGAGCTCCTTTGGCTTCTGGTAATGCGTTTGTTACGCCAAGCATCAGTACGACGACAAATTACTATGCATCTGCAGAAGCAGGCACTAGTGCAGTTGGAACTGTAGGTAATGCTGCAACGCTTACCAATGCGACGGATCAGCCGACGGCTTTCTGTAATCGTTTTGACCAATACTGGAGCCAAACTGTTTACACAGCGGCCGAATTGACGGCGGCAGGTTTGTCAGCAGGTTACATCAATTCGATTGGTTATACCATTACTACATTAGGAGACGGTACGAATGTGACCAACTTCTCGATAAGGATTGGTACAACCGCAGGTTCGACTGTTTCTGCATTAACGCAAACCGGACTTAACTTGGTTTATGGCCCGGCAACTTACAATCATGCGATCGGTGTAAATACAATCAACTTTAGTACGCCGTACTATTGGGATGGTGCATCTAACATCCTTGTGGACGTAAGACAAGACGGACTCGATCTTACCAACAATGCCATAACAGCGTTTACTGCGACCAGTGGAAACACAACCATTTATGCAGTATCAAGTACGCCTTCTTCAACTACGCCGTTACAGGGATCTAACCCTACGCCAACTATCGTTGCAAGACGTTTGAATACCATATTCTCACAAGCGGCTTGCGGTTCAACTACACGTACACTTGTAGCTGCTTCGGTAAGCACTGCGCCGGCAATTACTTTGAGCGCATCTGCTGCAACTATTTGTTCAGGAAGTTCGACCCCGGTTACGGTTACATCACCTGTAGCTAATTATGATGACTACACATGGTCGCCTACAACAGGTGTCAGCGGAAGTGCTGCAACAGGATACACATTTAATCCTACAAGCACGACTACTTATACTTTGACAGGATTGCAAACTTCAGGCAGCTTGTGTCAAAACACAGCGACATTTACGGTGACGGTTAATCCGGCTCCACCGGTAACTGCCAATGCTACTATTTGTGCAGGCGGAACGGGAGCTTTAACTGCAACAGCAAGTTGTGGTGATGTATTTGCTCCATCAGGAACAACTTTTGGTGGTTCTTGGGGTGCGGGCAGTCCAATTGGAAATCGTCCGGACAGTTCAACCGACAGTACGACTTGTGCTTTCTCGGCAACTGTCACTAGAAACTATGTGGCCAATGAATTCCAAGTGAGCGTTTCAGGAGCCTATGCTTTTGAAATGACTGATTCTGCTGCCTACGATGGAATGGCCTATCTGGTTTCGGGTGCATTTGCACCAGGGAATTGTGCTGGAGGCGGTACCTTCATCAAAGGAGACGATGACAGCGGTGTTGCAGGTGATGAGCCTAGAATTACGGCAAATCTAGTTACGGGTGTCACTTATCGAATGATTTCCACAACGTGGGCAACCGCAACAGGTACTGCGACAGGAGCATTTGCGTGGACAGTAACTCCGCCTTCAGGAGGTCAACTTTTCACATTGGCACCAGGTGCAATAAACTGGTATACTGCCGCTAGCGGTGGAAGTCCAATAGGTACTGGAACATCATTTAACCCAGTTGGGGTAGCAGGTTCAGGCATTGCCAATAATACTGCGCCAATATCGGTTACTTATTATGCAGGATGTTCTAGCAACACCACGTGTCGCACTGCAGCTACGTTTACAATCAATGCAAACGTAACCTATTATGCCGATGCTGATGGTGATGGATATGGTAACCCTGCAGTTTCAGTGACAAACTGTACAGGTCAGCCTGTTGGTTATGTATTGAGCAATACCGATTGTAACGATGCTGTAGCGGCTATTAATCCAGGTGCTGCAGAGATTCCTTTCAACGCGGTCGATGACAACTGTAATGGTTCAATCGACGAGACCGGAACTGTAACGACAACGTTAATCAATACGTCTTGCGGAACTACATTGGCTTCTATCGGTTCAATCGTAGGTATCCAAACGGTAGCGGGTCATCCAATTACCGGTTACAGAGTGCGCATCACAAACGGTTCAGAGGTACAAACCCTCGAGACCAACGCGCCGCACTTTAGCATCAACCAATTCCCGTCTTATGCTTATGCAACCACTTATACGGTTGCCATTATGCTACAAAGGGCAGGAGTATGGCAAGCGTTCTACGGTGCGAATTGTTTCGTATCGACTCCGGCTATCCTTGAACAAGGAGGATCAGGTTCGATCAACCCTTCTCAGTGTGGCATCACGTTGGCCAAGATCAACACGCTCATCGCAACTACGAGTTTGGCGGGTGTTACCGGATACAGATTCCGCATCACCAACCTGACCGATACCGTTGGTCCGGAAGCGGTCCAGACACTCGACCGCACGCAGAACTGGTTCAGCCTGCAAATGCTGACCCGTTACAACTACGGAACACTGTACAGGATCGAAGTGGCTGTCAAGACCACCGGGACTTATGGTGGATACGGAACGCCATGTGAGGTTTCCTCGCCGGCATCACCTGCACTGACAACCTGCGGCGGCGTTATCCCATCCAAGACCACGGCTGTTGCCGCTGCGAGCTTGGCAGGTATAACACAATACAGGTTCCAGATCACCAGGATGTCAGACAATGCTTCGTCGACGATCGACAGAAGCGTGAACTGGTTCAACTTCAACATGGTTCCTGCCGCGATCTACACTGCGGGCGCTAACTATGGCGTAAGGGTGGCCGTCATGACTGCCGGTACCTGGTCGCCTTTCGGTGATGCTTGTGAGATCACAGCTCC
>Ga0247807_10000063_pt1 | contig 114517 bp, 87 predicted proteins | sample UWRJL074202C1_FD_179931 | JGI IMG/M metagenome (GOLD analysis project Ga0247807, IMG submission 179931) | Plant litter microbial communities from Arlington Agricultural Research Station in Wisconsin, United States - UWRJ-L074-202C-1 | ecosystem: Environmental > Terrestrial > Plant litter >...
ACCATAATATGACTCGCTCGCCTGTTAAAGTCTTATATATTGACGATGAGGAGAATAATCTCATTGCATTTAAAGCAAGTTTTAGAAGACAATATGAAATATATACGGCTAATTCTGCAGCAGAAGGTTTAAAAGTTCTGGAGAATTTACCAATTGAAGTTATCATTGCCGATCAGAAAATGCCGCAGACTACCGGCGTAGAGTTTTTCAAGAGTATCACAACAACCTTTCCTGATCCTGTAAGGATCCTCCTCACGGGTTATACTGATATTTCAGCCCTTGCCGATGCAATCAATCACGGAGATATATACAGATATATTACTAAACCGTGGAATGATCTTGAATTGCACAATTCAATTAAAAATGCACATGATGCTTATAAATCAAAAATTGATCTGAGGAATAAAATCAAGGAGTTGGAAAAAACAAATGATGAATTAAACAGGTTCATCTACAGTATTTCCCATGAACTTCGTGCCCCCCTGGTATCAGTTATAGGTATCGTGAATCTGGTAAAAATGGAAGGACTTTATCATTCCAGTGGCGAGTACTGGGAATTGATAGAATCCTGCTCCAGCAAGCTGGACTACTATATACAGAAGACACTACAATATTATAAGAACAATAAAAATGTTACCGATAAATCTGAAATTGATTTTAAACAGTTAGTGAATGAAATTATAGAGTTATATGCCTATAGTAACAAGGATACTACGTTTAATATAAATATCAATCAGGCGCACAAATTTATTGGCGATTCCTTTAGGATCGAAGTGATCCTGGGTAATCTGATTTCAAATGCCATTAAATATCAAAAAACAAGTAATAAGGAGAAAACTGTAGAAATCTCTATTGAGGTCAATAAGTTTTCAGCTGAAATATTGATTAAAGATAACGGACTTGGTATTCTAAACGAACATTTAGAAAAGATCTTCACGCAGTTTTTCAAAAGTAAAAATAACCAGGGCAGTGGCCTGGGACTATTTATTGTTAAAGAAGCACTAAATAAGATCAATGGAAAAATATCCGTTAGTTCCGATTTAGACTATGGTACCACTTTCAAAATTACTATTCCAAATGCCACTTAAACTCAAAAGGCCAATTAGAGTAATGCTCATTGATGATAATACCATCGATCTTAAAATCAATTCTAAGATTATCGGTATTACGAAGTTATTTGATGATATCATCTTATGCCAGTCCGGGGACGAAGCAATTGCTTATTTTCTTGCCAATGAAAAAGAAACGGAAAAATTACCTCACCTGATCCTGCTCGATATACAAATGCCAGAAATGGATGGTTTTGAATTCCTTGACAACTATAAGCTTTTACCAGAAGAATTAAAAGATAATACCCGGATTGCCATGCTTTCTTCTACGCTTGATTTTGGCGATATCCGCCGGGCTGAAGCAAATCCTTATGTGATTAAATTGCTAAAAAAACCACTGTACCCTGCACAACTTCAGGCTGTCTTTACGACCTGTTTCATTGTAAAGGAATAACATTCAGCATTGCCAAAGCAGTTTGACGGCATCTGGCATTATTAATGCCTTTATTTAAATGCATAGAGGCATTAAAACAACATGAATACAAGAAGAATTACATTTTTAATTTTCTGCTTAGCAGTACTTTTCGCTAGTTGTAAAAAGGATTCGGGACTTGATCCTTTGTCTAATGTTGTATTCCCAAAGAATGGTGTGATCAGAGTAGAATGTGCTGACTGTGCACTAACTTACACCATATTAAAAGATAATTTCGCAGTTGATGTAAAGAACAGTGAAGACGTTAAATTCTCCTATGTATCTGATTTTGAGCTTAAAACAAGTATTAATTCTAAAAAGAAACAAAATATAAGACTGGCAGTTTTTGATTCATACGGTCGCATGGTATCAAATGAATTGAGCTCGATTGAGCAGGGTGTCTCTAAAATCGATAGCTTTAACATAAAAGTTAACTAAACAAATCAGCCTGTCTATTCTTAATAACTCGGCTATTTCTTATGAAGGCTGTTCATCTGCTCTCTGTTATAGCCTAGTCCTGCTCTCAGTTCAGCTGCACTGTTTGGAATCAGAAGTAAAAGTAATTCTTACCCGATATGGGGTAAAATGTTCCCATTGAAAATCCCATTCCCCTCCCTTTTTAAACAAAAAGAGGAAGCCGGAAATCTAAATAAATAAATTTCACAACCTCCCCTGATAGTTATGCCGTAACTTCTACGACCGGAGGTAATAATTGGTACATTACCGGGGTAACCAGGCGTGATAACAGCGTAGAGCTAATCAATCCGCCTATCAGTACCAGTGCCAGCGGTGAATACAACTCACTGTATTCTATAACCAAAGGAAGCAAACCGCCAATTGCTGTGAGCGATGTCAGCAATATCGGCACAAACCTGATCTCTCCAGCTTCAACAATTGCCTCATGAACACTCCTGCCCTGTGCCCTGAGCTGATTTGTAAAATCAACTACCAGCAAGGAATTCTTAACCTCAATCCCCACCAATGCTATAAATCCAATTGTAGCGGTAAATGATAGTGTTTCTCCGGCCAGAAATAGCATGATCAGACCTCCAACAATGCCTAAGGGAATTACAGACAACACAATAAGGATACTTTTAAAAGTTTTAAACTCCAGAATAAGCACGCCCAGAAATCCGAATACGGTGACGATCAGGATAATTCCCAGATTACCAAAGCTCTCCTCTTTACTTTCTTTCTCTCCGGCCACCTTGAACGAAAATCCAGGTTTAAATTTAAAGTTGTTCAACTTTTCAGTAATCTGTTCATCCAATTGCTGAACGTTATATCCGGGCTTTACGAAAGCTGAGATAGTCACATACCTATCCTTGTCATAATGCCTGATCTGATTAGGCAAACTTTCAAAACCTACGGTAGCAACGCTTTTAAATGGAATATTCACACCTGTTGCAGAGGGTACATACAGCCTGTCAAACATACTTATATCCTGGATAGATGAACTCCGTGGAATGGAAACATTCACATTGTAATTGTCAGCTTTACCTTCATCTGCTCTATAGGTAGCTACATTCAATCCCGCAGATCCCATGCGTACTGTTTTATCTATATCTGCAGATGCAACGTTCAACAAACCTGCTTTCTCTTTGTTTATAGTTACTTTTAAATCTACTGGTCTAACTAATAATGGGTTATTAACATAAATAGTTCCATCGACTTTACCAAGCAAAGCCGCTACATCAAAAGCGGTTTTCCGTAAATCGTCTAAATTATCAGCATAAATACGATAAGCAAGCGGAGCTTCGACAGGTGGCCCCTGCTCAAAATCCTTCACTTTAATTACCGCACCCGGATAACCTTCTACCTGTTTCCGTAACTTTTCGATAACAGCTACCTTTTCCCTGGTCTCCAGACCTTCCACCTGGACAAAGATTTCTGAAAAATTTTCACTCTCATTATGTGGGATCACATTATAGTAAATGCGCGGATTTCCTTTCCCTACATTACTTGCAAATGAGCTTATCTCGGGGATTAATTTGAGTTTTGATTCAACAAACCGTGTCACTTTGTTGGTCGCATTCATATTCGTACCTTCCGGTGTTTCAATCTGCACCAGAAACATTGGCTTTTCAGATTTTGGGAAAAGACTACTGCCAATTAGGGGCACCAGCATCAGAGAGCCAATAAATATTCCACCAATAATCAAAAGCGTGACCACGGGACTATTCAATGCTTTATTTAACAGTTTTCCATAAGTAGTGTGGATTCCCTTTTTAAGCATTCTCAACAGAAAATTACCTTCTTCACTTTGATGTGGTTTAAGGATAATGCTCGCCAGAAATGGCACGACAGTCAATGATACCACCATCGATGCAAAAATAGTTGTGATCACTGATAGCGGCAGACTCCTGATAAATTCACCAGCGCCCTCCGGCAAAAATACAATAGGTAAAAATGCAAATATTAATAAGACAGTACAACCTACCACAGCAATGCCAATTTGTGATGTCGCCTTGATTGATGCTTCCACCTTCCCATATCCCATACGCAGGTATCTTTCGATATTTTCCACCACGACAATACTATCATCTACCAGTATGCCCAGTGCTACGATCATACCCACGATACTGAGCTGGTTCATGTTATAACCCAAAATGTTCATTAGCGTGAGTCCGATAGCCAGAGAGAGCGGTATGGATATCATTACCACAACTGAGGCCCGTGTACCCAAGGGTAATAATGTAACGAGAACGAGTAAAATAGCGATCCCAAAATCTCTGGCAAAGTGTGAAAGACGGATGTCTACACTCCTGGCCTGATCAAAAACCTTAACCAGCTCAATATTTCCAGGTAGTTCCTTTTTGAATGCGGCAATCACCGGGTCTACTTTATCCTGTACATCAATAATATTCTCTTTATCCTTCAGACTGGCATTCACAAAACTACTTCGATAGCCATTAAAACGGGCGATATGTGTTTCATCTTCATAACCCAAAGTCACATCGGCTACATCTTTCAGATACAGAATTTTCCCCTGCCCGGAATAAATAACAGTATTTTTTACTTCATCCAGACTACAATAATTTCCGCTTGTCTTGATATTTAGTTTACGGTCTGCAATGCTGATACTTCCGCCAGGTATGTTTACATTTTCACTCTGCAGTGCTGCTATTACATTATTTTGTGTCAGTTTTTGCTGCGCTATCTTTTGCAAATTAAGTTTTACATTTACCTGAGGCTCCGGAACCCCTGCATATTCGACCTTTTTAAGTGCCTGGACCTTCTCTAATTTTTCTTTGAGCAATTTTGAATATTTTTTCAGTGTAGCGTTTGATGTGTTTTCGCTGATCAGTGCATACTGATAAATACTCACATCAGAAGGTATTTGTTTGTTGATTCTGATATCCGCGATATCTGCGGGAAGTTCGGATCTCAAACTATTTATTTCTCTGACTACTTCCTGGTATTTATCGTCAGGATCAGAGCTGTATTTATAAATTACCTGTATCACTGCAAGGCCATTGCTGATGTCTGTAGTAACGTGTTTAATATCATCAAGCTCGTGTATTTTTTTCTCAATAGGATCAACCACAAGTTGTTCCATATCCTTGGGGTTCGTACCCGGGTATACGACAACTACGGTAAACTGGGGAGGATGTGTCTCCGGATCTTCGCTCCTCGGCATAGTAAATAAGGAGTAGATCCCAAGTGCAAGCACTGCTATAAAAACAACTAGGGTGAACTGGTAGTTCTTTACAGCAAATTCTGGTAATTTCATCTTGTAAATTTTAGACGTTAATTAATGATTTTAATTACTGATCCATCTGTAAGATAGGCAGACCCTTCCCTGATGACACGATCCGCTGTGGTCATACCCGTAGAAATATATGCTTTATCGCCCTTCAGGTAAGCTACTCTGACTGATTTTTTCAAAGCCTTTTGCCCCAGTGCAACGAAAACAAAAGCACTGTCGTTTTTCCCTTCAACTAATGCATCTAAGGGTACAGACAAAAGACTCGCTTTTAATGAAGGATAAATTTTCACTTTTGCAAAAAGACCAGATATCAATTTGGCTTCGGATGGATTGATTGCAATTTCCAGCTGAAATAATCCTGAGCCGCTATCACTTCCCTGAGCCATTGATTTCACTTTACCTGAAAGTGTCTGATGAATGGCATCAAAACTAATCTCAGCCCTTTCACCACCATTAATTCTTGCTCTATCCTTATCCGTAACACCACATTTAATTATCCAGTCTTTATTAGCCGTACTACTGACTGTCAGGACAACCATACCTCCGGAAACCTGCTCACCTTCATTTGCAGCTTTTTTAAGTATAACGCCAGTCGTATTAGCAGTAATGCTCGACTGCGCAGCATTAAATCTGGCAATATCTAACTGTTTTTTGGCTATCGTTAATGCGGTGGCCGTATTTTCCAACTGTTCTTTTGTACTGACGCTATCCCTATAAAGATTTGCAGTCCTTCTGGCATCACGCTGTGCTTTCGCAAAATTTTCTTCAGCCTGACTCTGTTGTGCATTTACCTCTGTCATATTTAATACAGCTAATAACTGACCAGCATGTACCTGATCACCTTCTTTCACCAGAATGCGGTTAATGATCCCGCTGGTTTTGAAAGAAAGATTACTTTGCTGTTCTGAAGATAATAAGCCCGAAGTTTCCAGGGGTTCCGTTTCCTGTAGCCCCTCTGCAGAAATAACTTTAACGGGGATAGCGCTATCCATTTTTTCTACCGGCTTCGTTTGATGGCAGCCTGTAATTATTATACCGGCGAATAGTACAGGCCAATAGTTTATCAGTTTCATATGTTAAGATTTTATAGGATTAAAATATATAGCTCGCTGTTGCCCGTTCTAATTCAGTTTCACGGGTTTGCACGTTTAAATAAGAGATACTTTCCTTTAGCTGATCATTTATCAACTGTGTTTGGGCATCAAGAAGTTCAATGTAAAGTGCTTCCCCTTCTTTATAGAGGCGCTGTTCGTCTCTAAAATACTGCGCTGATAAAGCGGTCTGACTCATAGCGGCTTTGTAGGATTGAACTGCTGCTGTAAGTTTGTTCTGAGCAGTTTGCGCCTCTAATTGTAATTGCTGCTCGGCCATACTGATTTGTGTCTGAGCAGCTCTTAGATCAAGTGAAGCCTGCTGGACTTTATTTTTATACCTGTTACCGGTGAAAATCTGCCAGGAAAGTGTTACGCCAAAAAGATAGTAAGGAGATTGATTATTTACCTTAATAAAATCACCCTGTGCGCCCAGATCAAGGAAGGTTGACAACTTCGGTAATGCGCTTGCTTTATTTAACCGTAAAGCTAACGCATTCACACGTTCTGCCACTTCCAGAGCCACAAGCTCTTCCCTTTTAGAAGATTTAACACTATCCGTTTTTGAAAAGAATACCGGCGATACCGTTACCTCTATCAAAGAATTTAGTGGTTTGTTCAACAAAAAATTGAAGTATGCTGCTGAATTGGCTGACTGTAATCTGGCATCTTCCAGTTGAGATACCAAGCCTGTAAGCTCATTTTGTGCACGACTCACAACGGTTCTTATCGCCTTCCCATTTTTTACCATAGACTGGTTAGTTCTCAAGTTTTCCTGGGCAAGTGCGACGCCACTTTCAAGTACCTTTACTGCCTTAAGCGACTGCTGATAACCATAATAAGCGACCTTCACATTTTTTATCAGTTCACGTTTATAAACGTTCATTTGCGCTTGCTGTAAAGAAATCTGTTCCTTCCTGATACGACTGTTATAGATAATTTCTGCATTATATAACGGCATAGAAGTGTGCACTTTCGCATCATAATAATTATTCGGGTTAAACGTCTGACTCACATTTTCTATTTGCGGAAAGTTTCCCGTACCCGTCAGATCATTCAATGAACTGTAGACAGGATTGAGTAAGTCGCCCACAGGTATTTCAATCTTCCGACCCCCTCCTGAGGCCAGATATTGTGTATTAAAATTCACGTCAGGAAGAAAAAGACCTTTGGCTTCTTTTAACGCATAAATGCTCTTTTGAAAAGCAAAATCCTGGTTTTGCATACCGAGATTATTTTTCAAAGCCTCACTCACATATTGCCGAAGTATGTCCTGTGCGGCAATAGGAAATGAAATTCCGTGCATGAGTAGCAGGAAAAAGAGAAAGTGGAGTCGGGTGGATTTAAAGATCATATTTTTCGTCGTTTATATAATAAACACTGTTTATTTAAGGGGGATTTTATTGATTTGTTACAATTTTCGAAATATTAATTCACATTGATTATTTAATGAACACCGTTCATAAATGGTTAAATTTTTTAAAGTTGAATTGATTTTAAGAAAAAATCCATTGATTGCCCCAGCATATTCTTCAAGACCTGATCGTCGACTTTTTTCATGGATTGAAATCTTTCCCTGATATAAAGAGAAACGAGCCCATGTGCATAAGACCATACGGTAAGCGCTACCATAAATTTATCTTCCTCTTTCAGTAATTTCTGATCTATACCCTCTGAAACAGTATCTACCAGTACCTGAAAAGCACTGTCTCCAGCATCCCATTTCTCCAAACAAGATATTTCCTGTAAAGGCGCCCGCATGATAAACATTAAGTCATAATAGTCAGGGTTATCCAATGCAAAGTTCAGGTAAGCATAGCCTATTGCGGTTAATCTTTCAAATGGATTCTGGATATGCAAATACTTGGCAAACTCATTATTTAACAATACAAAACCCTGCTCATGAATAATGTAGAAAATCTCGTCCTTTTCTTTGAAATACAGGTATATGGTTGCAGGACTATATTCGATGTCGTCAGCAATAGTTCTGATCGAGGTTTTTTCATAGCCCAACTCCAAAAAAAGTCTGGTAGCTGATTCTATAATCAACTTTCTTCTGTCCAGCTTGTCTCTTTCTTTTCTGTCTTTGATTGCCATATAACAGTGCAAATATACTAAACACTGTTTAGTATCCAAATTATATGTATAATTTTTACATTTTGCTTGTCTGATTTAAAATTATGCTGCCTTAACCAGTTTACTCCCATACTTTACTTTCTTTTTCTTCTTCCCCGTGCGCCACCAGATTAAAACTCCTGTAATGGGTAAACTGACTGTGAAGAGTGCGACGATCAGGGCAAGCAACTTTGTCGGCCAGCCAAAAATACTCCCTGAGTGAATCGGCAAATTCAACTTTCTGATCTTACTGCCACTACTCAATTGTTCAAATGGCATTTTTTTTAGTAAAGCGCCAGAGTTGCTATCGAAATAAGCGGCATCGCTAACTACCATGATGTCAGCATTTCTTTCTTTTTGTAACGTAAGGGCCTGTCCTTCTTTCGCAGGAAAATATAAGGTAACAGTTCCGGAACCGGCATATACTTTATTCATTTGCATGACCATCCCCTGATAAATACCAGGCTTTACCTCTTCTTCCTTTTTTGAATTTTCAACCTCAACTTCCTTCCTCGCTGTGCCATCAGCAATTTTAAACAATGCATTTTCCACCCAGTCATAACTCCATACCAAGCCTGTAAGTGTAACAACAAGTAAGAAAAAAGAGAGATAAAAGCCAGAAACAGCATGAAGGTCCCAGGTCAGTCTTTTCCCGGAAGCATTCCACTTAATTTTGAACCGCTGATTAATTGCTTTTTTATTTGCCGGCCACCAGATGATTATTCCACTGATCACTAAGAATAAACATATAGCACAGGAGATACCTGTAATAATTTTGCCCGCTTCTCCCAATAAAAGTACACGGTGTAATGCGATAACTGTCGGGAAAAATCGTCCGCCATAACTACCATGGTAAAGTATCTTACCATTATATGGATTGATAAATACAACTTTTAGATTTTTCTTCTTTCCTAACCTGACTTCTATACTTTCGTTAGCTTTTTCAGGCAGTACCAGTCTGCCTGGCTTCTCTTTCGGATAAAGGACCTGTGCACTATTTAACAAACTGTCTACCGACAAACGCTTTTCTGAGGTTATCTCAACTATATGATCCCCTTTAAACAGAATAGGCTCCAGTTCATCCCTAAACGTGAGGAGACTTCCTGTTAATGCAACAATAAAAATAGTCAATCCTGCAGGAATACCTAACCAAAGATGCAGCCACCCAATGATTTTCTTAAATTTCTTGTTGTTCATGTTTTGTCAATTGAGCCAGCAAATTAGACCAATTACAAATAAAATCAAAGAGGAATAACAGTTTAACGTTACCTGAATTTAAAAAAAACAGGCATCTTACCTCTTTGAGCACTATAAATACCATAACTTCCACTGACGAAGTGTGCTGTAAAACAAGCAATAAAAAAGAAAAGCGCGTATTGGAATCCAAACAGTTCAATACCCATAATAACACAGGCCAGCGGTGTTTTGGTCGCACCTGCAAACACCGCGATAAAGCCAAGTGCAGCGAATAAACTGATCGGTGCATCCAGGAGAACAGATAGGGTATTACCTAAAGTCGATCCGATATAAAATAATGGAGTAACTTCCCCTCCTTTAAATCCTGTTCCCAGCGTTATTGTTGTATAAATTATTTTCCATAACCAACTCCATGTATCCGCCCCTCCTGATAAAAATGAGGAAGGAATGGTTACCGCACCAGGATATTCCGCATCTACACCAAGGCTGAGGTAATCAGATTTATTCAAGATAAGCGTTAAAACGATAATGATTAAGCCACCTACAACGGGAATAAGCCACTTGATAGAAAATAATCGATTAAAAAGATTTTTGATGTTATGCACCAGTACAGAAAAGAGCATACTGGCCATTCCAAATATGATCGATGCAAGACCGATTTTACCCAATAACAAAAGATCTACAGGCAGATATCCTGAGAGAAAATAGGGCGTTTTAGCTATTTCATCAATATGATAAGCAGTATGGTGAACATGCAGAGCAGAAACAGTAAAGTCGCCAATCAAGCTGGCGAGTAATGCGGGAAATAGTACATTATACTTGAGTTTACCTATAGTGAGTACTTCAATTGCAAAAACAGCACCTGTTAGTGGTGTACCAAAAACAGCACCAAAACCAGCTGCAATTCCAGCTATGAGCAACATTTTGGTATCGTCTTCATTCAGCTTCAGCCACTTCCCAATTAAAGCTGCTGTACTCCCTCCTATCTGTACCGCAGTTCCTTCCCTTCCGGCAGAACCTCCAAAAAGGTGAGTGATAAGGGTTGTGATTAATATTACGGGACTCATCTCCCAGGGTACACCACCTCCCGGCTGATGTATCTCCTCAATAATCAGGTTATTCCCTTTTTCAGAAGATTTACCGACAGCAGCGTAGATAAAATGAATAACTATACCCGAGACAGGAAGTAAAAAAAGTAACCATTTGTATTGGAATCGAAGGTGAACAACCGTACTTAGCAACCATAAAAAAAGAGCGACTAATATACCTGTAACAATCGCCATGGCGCTGATCAATAAAGTCCATCGTATCAGATGCCTGAAAATACTGAAGAAAGAATTATTTTGAAATACTGATTTTAAAAATTTCACCTACAAATAATTTAACTCGGCATGCGGTATTGCATATCGATTAATATTGCAGGCGCCATCAGCTTTTTAAGGCGGTTCAGTCGGAAGACACCATTTCCGTGTATGCAAATATAAAAATGTTCTTTATAAATACAATGATCTGTTATTTGACTCTAAGAAATAAAAATCAAATTCAGTATCAATTAATACGCAATCATTTCTCGCTTTGTCTACATTTTCACTACTTTTACCCTGGCTTTAGGGGTATTCTGAAAAAGAATTGAGATAGTCCCTTTGAACCTGATGCGGCTCATACCGTCGAAGGGAAAAGTAATAGTAATATAGTAATTAAATACTCCACATCCGGAGCCTCTATAGCCGCCTAAATTTCAAAATATTGATATGAAAGAGCAGCTTTGGGAAAATATCCTGTCCGTAAGACACAACTCCCCTCTAGTACACAATATCACCAACTATGTGGTGATGAACAATACAGCTAATGCTTTACTGGCCATTGGTGCATCACCTGTGATGGCACATGCCCACTCCGAAGTAAGAAATATGGTTGCTATCGCGGGTGCTTTAGTCGTTAACATAGGAACTTTAGATGAATACTGGGTGGAAAGCATGTTTAGTGCAGCAGATGAAGCTAAAACCCTGTCTAAACCCTGGGTGCTGGATCCTGTTGGTGCAGGAGCAACAACTTACCGCAATGAAGTGCTGACTAAACTCATCGGCTTAAAACCAGCGGTGATTCGTGGAAATGCATCAGAGATTATGGCATTAGCTAACCACAGTCTAGTACAAACCAAAGGAGTAGATAGCACCCACCAAAGTACAGAAGCGCTGGCGGCAGCTGAAATTCTGTCTCAGCAATTAGGAAGCGTAATTTGCATTTCCGGTGCAACGGATATCATTATTGACCAGCAAAGAAAAGTTTTTCTGTATAATGGAAATCCTATGATGGGTAAAGTAACCGGACTTGGCTGTACTGCGTCTGCCCTTATTGGCGCATTTACAGCTATAGAAGGTACTGATTATTTTGATGGCACGATTGCGGCAATGGCATTGCTAAGTGTGGCAGGTGAGATTGCAGCGCTGCATAGTGCAGGCCCTGGAAGTCTGCAGTTAAATATCCTGGATAAATTATATAACATTACTGCAGAAGAGTTTTTTAACCTGCTAAAACTCGATGTAAAATCATGAGTACTGCATCTTTTCCATACCATCTTTACCTGGTAATTAGTGAGGAAGCATGCTTAGGGAAGGACATGATTAAAATTGCTGAACAGGCGGTGAAAGGCGGAGTTGACCTTGTTCAGCTCAGAGAAAAAAACTATACAGATCAAACATTTCTCCTGAAAGCATTGAAAATCAAAGAAATGCTTGATAAGTACGCTATACCACTCATCATAAATGATAATCTGCACGTTGCAATACAATGTGCAGCTAACGGCATCCATGTTGGCAATTCAGACGTACCACCTTCCAGCATAAAATCTGTATGGCCAGCTTGCCCGATTTTAGGATATTCTCTTGAGTATATCGAACAGCTGGAAAAAACTGATGCACAGCTGGCGGATTATTTAGGCATCAGTCCGGTTTTTAGCACATTGACAAAAACCGATACCGTAACAGAATGGGGACTATCAGGAATTACAAGGATCAGAGCATTAACCTCCAAACCCCTGGTCGCCATTGGAAATATCAATAGCAACAATGCGCGTGAAGTGATCGAAGCTGGTGCTGATTGCCTGGCAGTCGTATCAGCTATTTGTTCAGCAGCAAATCCTGAGGCAGCAGCGGAAAAAATTAGAAATGAAATTGAAAAAACCAGCAGATGAAAACACACAGATATCCATCCGTCTTAACCATTGCAGGCTCAGATAGTGGCGGTGGTGCAGGTATCCAGGGAGATTTAAAGACAATTTCTTCACTAGGTTGTTATGCTACCACTGCCATCACCGCAATCACGGTTCAGAACACCTGCGGAGTAACGGCAATTCACAGTGTTCCTCCCGAAATTGTAAGCGGTCAAATTGAGTCGATCATGACTGATATAATACCTGATGCTATTAAAATCGGCATGGTACATTCCGTTTCCCTGGTAAATGCGATTGCAGCTGTTCTCGAATTCTATCCTCAGATACCCATTATTCTGGATCCGGTAATGGTGGCTACAAGTGGTGATAAACTAATAGAAGATCATACTCTGGCGGCGATGAAAGAAAAACTTTTCCCATTAGCTGCGCTAATTACTCCCAATCTTGATGAAGCAGCAATTCTGGCTGGTATTAAAATCAATACTGTTGCTGAAATGCAACGAGCCGGACTTCTGATTATGGAATCAGGCTGTAAAAGCCTGCTGTTAAAAGGCGGTCATTTACAGGGAAATCAACTAACATCACTTTACTTTTCCGCAGACGGAACCGCAGAAGAATTTATTTCTGAAAGAATAGATACGAACAATACCCACGGGTCTGGCTGTACGCTATCTTCTGCAATCGCATCATTTATTGCGCATGGAATGAATCTCAGAGATGCGATAGCCAATGCAGAAATATATGTCCACCAGGCAATCAGTAGTGGCGCGACAGTACAAACGGGCCAGGGCAATGGTCCGTTAAATCATTTTTTTAAACCTTTAAATCTCATCACAAATGAAATGGTCTGATCACACATGGAATATGACAAGCGAAATCTATAATCGCATTTTGACTATGCCATTTATTACACAACTTGCTGCCGGAACACTGGATATAGAAAAATTTAAGTTCTATATGGAGCAGGATGCTAATTATCTCGAATATTTTGGCAGAACATTATCCCTGGTTGCTGCCAGAGTCCATGATATAGCTCATGTGCTTCAATTTATCCGTTTTGCAGAGGGGGCAATAGTGGTTGAAAATGAATTACATGAATCTTATTTTGAAGAATTCGGAATAGAAAAAAAAGCGCCACTCTCCCCTACCTGCCACCACTATATACATTTCATGCAAAGCACGGCAGCACTTGCACAGGTAGAGACAGCAATGGCCGCCGTTTTACCTTGTTTCTGGATCTATAAAAAGGTAGGAGATTTCATTCTGGAAAGCCAGGATACGATTCATAACCCATATCAAAATTGGATTAATACTTATGCCGGAGATGAATTTGGCTTATTGGTACAAAAAGCAATTGATATCTGCGACAAGGCAGCTGAACAATGCACTTTAGCACAGCAGGAAAAAATGACTGAAGCTTTTATTACAGCAAGCAGACTCGAATGGGCGTTTTGGAACAGTGCATGGGAAAAGGAAAAGTGGTAGAATCGTACAATAAGTATGACAGGTAGCATCAACTCAGAAAAATGCCACCTGTCGTATTAAAATTTTATTTGATCATGCCAGCCGGTTGTGCACCGGATGCAATCCCCCATTTTTTATCAGGTGCAGACTGTAAATAAAACTCCATTTTTCCACCTTTGATCACATCAGAATAACGGATGTAGTTATAGGGATAAACCTTACCATTCATTTTTACAGCAGTGATATATTGTGCATCAGAGCTTGTTTTATGCGTAATAATCTCAAATACCTTACCTGTGTGCAAATTCAATTTCACTTCATCAAAAATAGGTGAGCATAACAGGTATTCACCAGATACAGGATTTAGCGGATAGAATCCCATAGCCCCGAACATATACCAGGCAGACATTTGTCCGGCATCATCATTGCCACTGAGGCCTCCCGGACCATCACCATACTCTGTCGCCAGTATCTGTCTTACCTCTCGCTGTCCCTTCCATGGTGCAGCTGTATAGTTGTACATAAATGGCGTTTGATGTCCCGGTTCATTTCCATGCCAGTACTCATTTTTAATAAAAATACTATCTAAAGCATTTTCCAGCTTAGCTTTTCCCCCCATCAATTTTGCTAAACCAGGAACATCCTGCGGCACGTAAAAAGTATATTGCCGTGGAGTACCCTCGGTGATATAATATTCTTTATCGTCTTTCTTAAAAGGGCTAACCCAGCTGCCATCTTGATGTCTGCCTCTAACCATAGCTACAGATTTGTCAAAAACATTGCTGTAATATCCGGCGCGCTTAATTAACTGGTTATAATCATCAGTCTTACCCATTTTGCGGGCTACCATAGCCAATGCATAATCATCATATGCATATTCTAATGTTCGGCTGACCTGTTCCTTCTTATGAAAAGCATCCGCGACACTATCTTCGACAGGGATATAACCATATTTAAGATAAGTATCTAATGCCCGTCTTCCTTTACCTTCTACATATTCTTCCCTTGTTGCTGGAATGTCGAAAGCATTTTGACGCATTAACCGGTAAGCTTCATTGATATTGAAATCCCCGATTCCCTTCAGATAGGCTGACGCAAGTACCGAACTGCAATGGTCACCAATCATTTCTGAAGTATAACTGTTCCAGCAGGGGAAAATAGGGAGCCAGCCACCTTCCTGCCCCTTTATAACAAGTGAACTTGCCACATTCGCGGCAACTTCAGGCTGTAGAATTTCGAATAATGGCAAATGCGCTCTGTAGGTGTCCCATAAAGAAAAATCATCATAGTAGTCGCCTTTTTGAAGTTTAGACAATTTATTTTCTGAGGCAAAAGCAGGATAAACTCCATCTATATCATTGTATAATCTTGGTTGCTGCATAGAATGATATAATGCAGTATAGAAAATACGCTTGCTCTTTTCATCATTAGATTTAAGTATGACGCTGCTCAATACTTTTTCCCATGTTGACTTACTTTTTGCAGCTAACGATTCAAAAGCAAAATCAGGTACCTCTGCTTCCAGGTTTTTTCTTGCACCATCGATACTGCTAAATGACGTTCCGATACGAATCCGCAGTACTTCCCCCTTTTTCAGTTTAAAACCCAAATAAGCACCTGCCCCTGCCTGATCCTGAATAGTAACAGCACTGGAATGAACTGCTCCGGCAAAAGTACCGCTACGCTGAATTACCTTTTCTACTTTAATAACGAAATAGCCATTAAAGCCTGCTTTTTTTCCCCAACCCTGATAAATCCTGTGGACTGGATTATAACCAGAAACTTCACCATTAGCTGCATCAACTTTCACATATCCTTCTTTATAGTCGCTGTTCGGAGTAATCAAAAGATATATACTGTCAGCTTTCTGAGCTGTAAACTGCATAATTGCCCCTCTTAAGGTGGATGTTATCGCAGCCGTCAGATTATATTTTTTTAAATCAATACTATACTGGTAAGCAGATGAGGTCTCGTCGTCATGCGAAAACTTTGCAGCATATACAGCTGGATCCGTATGCAGTTGTCCGGATATAGGCATCACCGTAAAGCTGCCATAATCCTGCGTACAAGAACCACTGAGCCAGTGTGACCCGCGTAATCCGCTAAAAGAATCAGCTTTATAATAATATGGAGGAACGCATTTATTCTCCGTGATCTGAGTCTGTGGTGTCCATTGTGTCATTGCAAAGGGCAGCGTAACTGCCGGAATAGTATTGGCATACAGCGAAAAACCTTCACCATGTTTTAATGCCGCAGGTGTAGTTGCTGCAGCGGTACCCGAAAAAGGCTGGATGTACTTCGAGAGTTCCTGAGCGGATGTAACTGCGTTACTCCCTGTTAAAATAGCAGAGAATAAAATAATTTTTTTTAGATGTTTGTTCATGTAATCTTTACGCCTGCTTTTTGATTTGATTATTTCTATTGAAATAGTATTTTTAATTTGTCATTATCCGAAATAGCTAAAAAAAACAGTTACCTTATCGAATAAATAAAAAGGAAATACAGCAGTTAGCTTTTTTCAGAAGTACAGGTTTAATCAAATGGATTCCTGGCTTTTTTAGGTATTATTTGGCTATTTTATTTCCGTAAAATAAGGTAAATTTTAGAAAACAAAAAAGCTTTTAAAAAATAAATTGAGCATATAAATTACACCTATAACTGAAATCTTTTATAAAGTGATAATTATACAGAATGCCTGCCCAGGATATTATTATGTAGAGGAATAATACGTGTTTTTAAGTTATAAATACGTATTCACAAATCTAGAATTATACATAATTCGCTAATTTACAACGCATTATATTTCAGCATTTTTTTTTCATTCCAACTGTCTTTACTAATTGGCAAAACACAAATAATGTAGGAGTGTTTCGCATAAAAGACCAATTGTATTATTTAAAATTAAAGCCATGAAAAAATTAATCATCATGCTGATCCTTTCAGCCTTTAGTATCGGAACCTTCGCTCAGGATACGGTAAAACAAGATACGGTCAAGCGACAAAAGACGCATAAAACTACTTCCAAAAAAACGACCAGAAACCCGGCAAAAAAAAGCAAAGTTAGAAAATCAACCTCCAAAACTGATACCACTATCAGAGATTCAGTAATAAGAGATACCATGAGAACGAATTAAGCATTTCAACAGTCTTTACTAGTCAGCTGGTAAAGACTGTTAGACTGAAGGCAGATCCAGTACAGGCACATTAGCTTTTCTAATGGATAACCAGGCATAACAACATAACGATAATGCCATGATTGCAAATCCCAGGTTACCATAAAACCCCGGCCATGGCGTTCCTTTAAAAATCATCTCTCCAAATAATGTGAATAGAACCCCGGTTACCTGCGTAGCCTCTACTGTTAGTAATGCAAATTGGTTTTTACTAACCATTTGAAGTGCTTTAAAAAATAAAGTACTCCCCAATACCCCAGATAATAAAACAGCGATAAAAGAGGATTTTAATTGTAGCGGAGAAGGGGCACCTGAGGTGTAGAATCCATAGACAGCCAAACCAATCAATATCGGTAAACCTCCAATCGTCATTCCCAGCACTCTCTGCATCGGATCCAGTTGCAGTTCTTTTCTTTCCAGCTTCAGCATTAATTTACGATTGCCTAATGGCCATAAAAATGCAGCTATCAGTGCCATGCCAATGCTTAGCGCAAGTTCAGAAAGGTGCTCTAGTTTGGATAAATGATCAAACTGCATCGTGATCAGGCTAATAACTAAAAAGCTGGACAATAACAATGCTTTTTTAGAGATCACTTTACGATGATCATCGTATATAAATGGAGCAATCAGGATACCAGCCAACACCGTGGTCATAAAACCAGCGGTAACCAACCAGCCCGGTGCGATCCGGATTGCGTAAGACAATAGTGCATAATAGCCACCAAACCCTATGTTACCCCAAATTAGAAAGGTAAGTGGTATCTCTTTGAAAGCACTGATCAGATTTCCCATTTTACCTCTTACCATCACCAGCACGATCAGTACAGGCAGCAATAATAAATAACGAAGACTGGCCGTCCAGGCCCAGCTTCCTCCATGAAATGCGTTTAAACTATTAACAATAATTCCTGAGGATAAAAACATGGAGCTTAAAACTCCCAGTACGATCGCTTTGATAACTTTGACTTTGGGCATATGCCTGCAAATGTCAATATGTTATGCTCAAAATATCATAATGAGTTTGCGCTATTAGTTAAAATTGTAAAAATTGCTCCCGAAAATTACTTGGAGTTGCCCCATTGGCTTTTTTAAAGAAATACGCAAAATGAGCCTGATCTGCAAATCCAAGATCATAACTAATTTCCTTTATCGATTTAGTAGTAGTCCCCAATAATGCTTCACTTTCACTTAATAACCTATCATTAATTAATTCCGTCACTAATCTGCCCATCGTATTGGTAGTAATACTATTTAGCTTCCTGGAAGAAACACCCAGCCGTTCACTATAAAATGCCGTATCTCTCTTCATCTTATAATTTTCACCAATCATGATTTTAAGTTTACGCATCAGATCTTCCTCCCCCGAATTGCGTTTAACCGGCTGAAGACCCGCAGACTGTTCCGCTGCATATAAAAGTAAAACAGAGAGATAATGCCGGATGACAGGAGATAAAGAATCTTTGGTCACCTCAATCTGTAAAAGTTGTACTAAAACCGCAAAAGTACTGATCATAACATCATCAAGATCAATTAAAGGTAGCCTGTTAAAATAATCAAAAAGGCCATTTTGTTCCAGTTGAGGATGTTGATTTAAAAAGTCATGAAAGTGTTTCTCGTTAAAAAGAATCATCCATCCATCTGCCGGATAGTTAATCATCTGATGAACCTGATTTTTATGGAGAAAGAAAACCCTGCCAGGATGCATGTGATAATCTCTGAAATCGATCCTGTGTTCACCCTTTCCATCAGTCGTCCAGTAAAGCATGTAGAATTCATGCCGGTGTGGTGCAAGAGAAGATTCTTCATAGAAACCGTTCATGCGTACTACCTGTATAGGTTCCTCATTCAACATTGGTTGAAAAGGTAGCGAAGCAACGTGCCGATCAATCATCAGATATAGAAAAAATATAACCAGCCTGCCTTGCAGCAGCTTAAAAATATATTAATAAACAGATCTTCTTGACATTAAGTAACTACTTTCAGATCTTAGTTTACCATCTTCCGAAACAAAAAATAGCCAGCAATGCACATCATCCCCCATCGTTCCTTTAGCAACCTTAAAATCAATAATTCCATCGATCCTTCGCGCAGCACTATTTTCAATTGTAACTGTATTCTTGCTAACATTATAATAAACCAGGTGAGCTATATCTGTATCCTTAGCTTTACCAACTATCGAATTTTTCCAGCTAATAGTTAGTCTCACCAATGAAATATATCTCATTCTCGCATTCGCTGCCATGTGCAAGTCCCCTTTGCTGACCTTCACTTTAGCGTAATCAATATCATTTCTGCCGGTATCGAAAACATTAGCATTAGCATCGATTGCTGACTGAATTACTTCACTTTCAGATAAACTCCGATCACCAAAACCTATCAAAATAGCATCTTGAATCTGATTAAAAAAATCATTTATTCTCACTGCATCCGAGTCATTCAACGGCGGATTACTAAGGTCTGTTTTCTCTAAATTTTTCATAATTATATTTTTAAAGTTAAAACAAAACATTTGAATTAGTTGCATTCAATCTATTCAATTCTGCTATTTGGAGTCAATTTGAATATTAATCTAATCAAATGATTGATAATTAATAATAAATACAACTATTTACAACAAAACACCTTCAATATCAAATTAAGAAATTTAAAATTGATACTTTTCAAATGTATGTCAATTCAAGTGAAACCCCAATGTGTAGACGGAGTAGTATGTTACTCATAAACAAAATGCATTGAGATTTGATTTTCACAGCATAGTCTATTAGCTAAGCCATCCAATGCTTGTTTAGAAACCTTGATAAAGAAGGCGAGTCGACCGAGCTGGTAAAATAAGCAATCTGATACTTTAATTCATTGTCAAATTGAGTTAAATCCAAAGCTTAAATCTCTTCGTACTTATCATTTATAAAACAGTACCACCTAAATTGACTATATGTTTAGTATTTATGAAACATACCTAAAAACCAAAAGTACCTTCACAGCAGATGAAATTGAGTTAATTCGTTCTTCGGCGATGACTAAGACGCTACATCGAAATGAATATTTCCTGAAAGAAGGAGAGCAAATGAAATTGTATGCTTTTATATGTAAAGGATGTTTGAGAAATTATATGGTAGATGAAAATGGAGATCAGCATATTTTGAAATTTGCTATGGAGAATTGGTGGGCAGGTGACCGGGACAGTTTAATAAGTGGTATACCTTCCGTTACTTACGCAGATGCATTAGAAGACTGTGTTTTAATAATGTTTACTAAAGATACTTTCGATAAACTTTGCCAGCAAATACCCGCGTTAGCGATAGTGATTGATACCCTTTTTCATCGAAGTTATGTTTCCTCATTTAAAAAAATACATGAGGCAGTGATTTTAAGTAATCAGCAAAAATATGACAACTTCAACCAAACATATCCAACTCTTATAAACCGTATTCCTTTCCACATGATTGCATCTTATATTGGGATTACGACAGAAATGCTCCAACAGCTGCATAATAGCCAAAACGAGTAATATGACGATTCGAATTTCCTCAGCCACCTCTCTACAGTAGGCTAGCCGGCCCATAATCTGACAACAGTCCTAACGCAGTTTTGCAAACCGGATTTTTCACAGATTTAACTGCGACATCCATTAACATTCGGTAATCTTCCTTCATGTCCATACTATGCTTCAGGAAAAGATGCACCAATACCTTATCACTTAAAGCAGCAGGACTTATCTTTTTAATTGCATTATATATACTGATAAAATTAATACTGGTGTACTTCTCCAGATAGTCCGTTACTAACTTATCCAGCATATAGCCAGCATATTCCCTGGAGGTATATTTAATATGGTCTGGTATTTCCATCTCTAATCCTGACCGAAAATGTAAACGATAGGCTGCAGCAGTCTTTAGATAAGATGCCTCGTCATTATTTGCCAGGGTGTTCAACATTTGCTGGTAAAAAGCGGCAACAAGTATTTTTTCCTGTTGAGCGTTTATATCTGCATATAAAAGTAAATAAGAATATTCCGAGATTTCCGGACGATATTTTTCTACAGCATCTTTTAGCATTAACATATGAAGATTGTAATTATTTTTACTGAAATAAGCTCCATCTTGTCCAAAAACAGCTGTTTCTTCACTTTTAAAATGTGACTGCCGATATTGTAATTCACTAACACAACGGTATTTTCCGGAACCTATACCTGAAAAATCAATATCATATTCCTGCATTTTTATGTCTGCAGTCACTTTGATCTCTACATTATCGCCAGGCTCATAGTGATAATCTTTTAAAACATAGCTTCTGCCTTCTTTAGAATTGATGACCATTGAAAAATAGGAAGGTGCATCAATATCCTGGAGATCGAAAAAATAAATATTGCCATTGCATTTATAAGGCTGAATGATGCTATCTTTTTCAAGTTTCAATTCCGGCTCATCTATTAGATGGTTTTCAATGATAAGGTATGGGACTTCCCGGATATTTTCATCCATGTGTATCTCAAAAAAAACGCTGTTATTTGGTTGGCAGAAAGCATTATTATTTCCAGATGCTATAGTGTTTAGGACAATCATAATTGATATAAAAAAAATAAATCTCATGGTTAAGTTGATGATCTAAGGAAAGTCTTCCAGATAATTACAGTGCATAATATTCCCCTACGAGCTAAAATTAGCTCATTTACTTTCCATTATTTGTAATTTTGCGGGTAATCCCAATTGTAAAAAATAGCAGGCTGCTGATTAATTATACTCGTGAATTTTTCAGACTGCTGTCTATAATCATCAATCTGGCGGTACCTTGATGGCATTTAAGGAATGAATGTCTGATTTTTTCATAATCGGTTATATGTTGGTTATTACTAGCTAACTAAAAGGTTTTAAAATAAAACAGGCTTTTAATTGTGTTAATTTTTTAAACAACCTAAAAACCGATCATCATTATTTAGCTACTATAAATCAAATATAACGACAATATATTACATATGCAAATCGTACTTAACAAACAACCTTAATGCATATCATTATTTTTTCTTTTTGAAAATGGCAAAAAGAACAAAGATACATAAGGTAATTGGTGCTAAAGAGATGATTGGAAATTCATTAAAAGAAAAAAGAATTAGTATGGGTTATTCAATAGCTGATGCGGCTGACCTGACTGATTTTTCTAAATCGACAATAATTAATATAGAAAAAGGTATAGCCACAAACCTTGATTACTATATTGCCTATGCACAAGCGCTGAACTTTAAACTTGATCAGCTTTTCGATATTCAGGTTGAATACAAGCCCAGGTTCGAACTACCTGAAAACAAAAAGAACAGAATATTTCTATCCAGAAAAATCAAAGTTCTATTTAATGAGGAGGATTTTTTCAGCAACAATGTCAGTGTTAATGATATCATAACAAGACTTGAAGAAAAGAAAGAAGTTAAAAGATCTAAAAAATTAAGCACCGATGTTTCAAGAATTTTATTAAATTGGGTAGAAGATGGAACAATATATATTGTAGAAAAAATAGGAAGAAATAACATTTATAGCAAAGTGGAGAGCTAATAATTCCTATGTTTGAGGAGGATTTCTCGTCCTCTCCAATTATTTTAAAACTATTTCTATCGATACAGGTTGTAAATAAACCTAAAAATATGTACCTATGGAAAATAATAAAGATATTATCAGCGATTTAAAAGGATTGATAAACATTTTGAACGACGGGAAAGAAGGTTATGAGTCAGCGGCAGAGGCTACTGAAAGTGTGGAATTGAAAAGCGTTTTTCTTAAAAATGCCACAGAACGTGCTGTTTACGCTCAGGAACTTAAGGCTCACATTGCACAGCATGGGGGTAAGTCTGAAAATGAAGACGGTGGTGTTCTCGGTGTTTTACACCGTACATGGATAGACATCAAACAAGCATTAAGCAGTAAAGAGGATGCTGCAATTCTTGGAGCGATAGAAACGGGAGAGAAAGCAGCACTCGAGAAGTTTGATTCAGCGCTGGAAGATTATGCTACCCATGCAGATCATATACAGCTATTGCAAAAACAAAGAACAGGCATTCTGGAAGCCTTAAGGGAAATTGAAACTTACCACCAGCGCCTCGAAAGGGCATAATACCCAATAAAATTAATTAGTAAAAACAATATGAAAAACGGTACAGTAAAATTCTTCAACGCAGAAAAAGGATTTGGATTTATTAAAGATGACAATGGTCAGGAGATCTTTGTTCATGTAAGCGGTCTAATTGACGAAATTCGCGAAAATGACCTTGTAGAATACGAGGAACAAGATGGAAAAAAAGGATTAAATGCAGTAAAAGTAAGACTTGTATAATAATTTCCTTATTAAATCAAGGTATGTTCATTTTTGGACATACCTTTTTTTATGCTACGAATTTATTTCAGCAGTGATTTAAGCGCTGACCAGATTGTTTCAGCAATTAGCTGATATCCTTCAGCTAAAGGATGTACGCCATCGGCCATATTCAGGTGTTTTATTCCTGCGACGCCTTCCAGCAAAAATGGAACGAATGCAATATCATAGTTTGCAACAAGCCTGCGAAAAACATTTCGATAAGCTGCAGCCCTTTCGCCGGGAACCCATACCGGCAATTCCATGCCTAAAAGTAACAAGTTAACTTTGGGATTTTTGTCTTGTATTTTATCGATGATCTGCTGCAAATGGGTAAACATCAGCTCCGGTGGTACTCCTCTAAGCATATCATTAGCGCCAAGCGCAAGTACAAATATGTCAATTGATGGAACTATTAAACGATCTATTCTTTTTAAACCGTCTTTGGTAGTGTCACCACTGATACCCGCATTAACGACTTTATAATTCAATCCGGCCTGTGTAATTTTTCGCTGAATTATTGCAGGGAATGATTCTATTGCGGCATTTCTCAGCCCATACCCGGCTGTAAGACTATCCCCAAAAAAGATGATATGTTTCATTCAGTAATAACCACCACAGCCAGTAGATGTTTATCTTCAAATTGTCACTTCTAAAGTGACAAAAGAGTCGGAATTCAGCGTATTACTTATTTCTGAAACTATTAGGCTAAAAAAGAGTTTTATCCTCATCAGATAAATTAAACAAAAACTTATAATAATGGCAGAACTTAATGTACAACCAAAAAAGAAAAGTCCAATTCTTTGGATTATATTGGCTTTAATAGCATTGGCGATCCTATTTTTCCTGATCAGAAGAAATAGCGAAACAAAAACCAGCACCATCTCAGATACCACTGTCCAGGATACGATAGCGAAAACCGTTGCAGATTGGGATCAGGTAGATTTCAATGCACCGGGAACTTCTTATGATGAAGTAACAGATAAAGGAGTTATTATCCGCAGCGCTAAAGGTTATGCAATTTATGGAATAGGCGAAAATATTCTTTTCGCTAAAGATGAGAGCAGTATTCAAAGTACTGCCGATGCACAATTACAGCAAATCGCAGCGTCGCTAAAAAAACGTTTTGATGGAGCATCCTTAGGCATTTATGGAAATACAGATTCGACAGGAACAGCTACCCACAATAAAAAACTTGGAGCGGAACGTGCCGACGCAGTGAAAAACTGGCTTGTTAAAAATGGTTTTTCTGAAGACTTGATTTCAATTCATTCTAAAGGAGAAAACAGTCCTGTGGCAACAAATGCTACTGAAAAAGGGAAAGAGCTGAACAGAAGCGTGGAAATTGTCGCATTGAATACTAAAAATAATAAACATATCAACTAATTACCGAATCTTAAAATTGAAAAAGATGGCATCAGAAGAAAACAAATATGACCGCTTACAGGAATTGAGCGGTAGCGATTTTGAAATTGCAGATTATCAGCCTGATATTAAAAGCTGGGAAATTTTTGACTCTGCAGGGGATTATATAGGTGATGTGAAAGATCTGATATTCGATAAGGAAAGCCGTAAAGTAAGATATATTATCACAGATCTTGATATATATGATTCCGACGAAGATAAACAGGTCCTGATTCCTATAGGACTTGTCTCATTAAAGGAGGAGGAAGACGAAGTGATATTAACAGAGGCTATCTCCGCAAACTTACCTTTATTACCTGCTTACAAGAAAGGATCAATTACTCCGGCAGAAGAACTGCAAATCAGAAATGTACTAACCGGTAGCGCGGAACAGGTTGTTGATCACATGAATTATATACAGCACCAGGATGATTTCTATAATCATCAACATTTTAGTGACAGCGGTTACAATAGAAATCCTGCAGGCAAAGATGGCCTGGATCCGGGTCAGATTATCTGATATGAAGTTTGGCAGCCCAGCTGAGCGCTTTGGCTGCCAAACTATTTAAATGCCTCCAATAGCTTTGCAGAGCGTGCGCACACTTGATAGGATAACCAGTACACCCACGGCAATCAGGATTGACTTGGTGTTCAGTTTACCTGCAAGTTTTGCGGCAATTGGTGCAGCAATCACCCCGCCAATAATTAGCCCTGCAATTGTTTGTATATGACTTGTGCCCAAAATAATAAAAAAGGTAAGCGCACTACCCAAAGTCACAAAAAATTCGGTCAAACTTACTGTACCAATAATATATCTTGGGGTCTTTCCTTTTGCAATCAGGGTACTGGTAACTAATGGCCCCCAGCCGCCACCTCCAAAAGAATCCAGAAAACCACCGGCACCAGCCAGCCAGCCGGCATGTTTTACTTTTCTCGACTCATTTTTCTTTCTGAAGGCATTAAATAAAATCCGCCCGCCAAGCAGCAATGTATAGGCAGATAATACAGGACGAAGCCAGTTTCCGTAAGATTCTCCAAGGTAAGACAATAACACAGCTCCTATTACTGCTCCCAGTACCCCCGGAAGTAACAGGGTTTTAAAAAGCTTTTTGTTAATATTTCCAAACCGGTAATGACTAAACCCTGAGGCTCCGCTGGAAAACATCTCGGCAGTATGTATACTTCCGCTGATTGCTGCAGGATTAAGTCCGGTTGAAAGTAATACAGTGGTTGATATCACACCATACCCCATCCCCAACGCGCCATCAACCATCTGCGCAACAAATCCTGCAAGCACCATCCAGCCAAAAGCCGCATCCAGATCCAGATTTACTGCCAGCGTTTTGAAAGCTGTAATCAAATTGGTCATCGGATAAAAAGACGCAATAGCATGACCCACGATGATGAAAGCCAATGCAAATAAACAGCGCCCGGCAAAAGTTTTCCAATATCTTTCATCACGAAGATTAGGCTTTTTACGCGGTAAATCTTTTAGAGATTTAGCATCCTGATCTTCTTTATTTTCTACATCGGTCACTGTATAGTTTTCCATCAATTGGGCTGGTTCTAAATAAATTTATATCATTTGTTTTTAAAGATATAAATAATCTAGTATTCCAATAGACTTTATTATCCCATTCGGGATATCAGCTAACATGTACACAAGCTATGCTTATTTGCTCACTAGTGAAACTTAATTTTTAACCTGATCTCCTTGTTGACATCTTTGCCTCCCCTAACCCACCTCGATCCACCAAGCACAAGGATAATTGCCCGGTTATTAATGGCATCATTAATGCTCTTAACAATCCTTATTTGGACAGGGTTACCCGCTGCATCAATCTTAAATGCGACGATTACTTTTCCTGTTGTGCCCTCATTCAGCGTAGCCTGCTGTTCAAGATATTTTTTATAAGTTTCCCATCCTATCAAAGGATAAGCCCTTGCAGTTGCTTTTTTATTTGCTGAGATTATTACAACCTCATTGAGCGACTACTGTGTATCAGATAAAGTATCGTTTACCTGTCCAACGCAATTTGTACCCCTGATCATTACAACAGCAACCTTTCCTGCCAATGCTTCTCGCCTGTCTGCAGGTTTGCTGATTGGTGCTGATGAACTGGTCATGTCCTTTTTTCTCGTTGCCGTATAACCGGTTACCACTATTTCATTTAAAGCCTGCCCGCTAAAATATCAGAGTCACGCGCAACACTTATTGCGGCTATAGTGTTCGAATCTTTCACGAGTCTCCTCTCAAAAAGTAATACCATTGTGAAGGATGAAAAGTAAAATGCTAGGCTTTCCCTTAGTGAGATCATAAGAATTGAATTAGTATATTTCTTATAGCCTCACTATGGGTTAACTACCATAAGTGCTACCTTATATCATAGTGCCAGCCAATTTTATTCACTGTAAATACGCATTTGAACAAGTTGAACAGCTATTTCATTTATTTCTAAACAATCATATACCTATTTTCGTTTACACGTCTCTTAACGTTGACCGCATGAACATTCTATCCAGAAAAAGTAAATTTGAATTAGGGCTGCTTTCGCTTTATCAGAAAAATAAGAAATTGCAGGAAAGATTTCATATGATAGAATTTATCAAACACTTTTCTATTATCCAACATAATCAAATTCCCGAATTCCCAATGCAAGATCTGGAGATTGAAGAAGATATACTTCAGTATATTCAGCGGTTATATGCCGACTGTTTTTCCGATTTTGGAAAGTAAAAACAGAACGACATTAATCAATATTGTCTGATACTTAACCAATATTAATATCTATGTTTTTTTCAGGATTTTCTTTGATATCTATGTAAAAAATAATTGATGTATGTATATCGAGATATAAATACATCAATATAAAAATAGAACAGATGGAAATGATTTCTGCTACACAGGCCGCAATAGAAAAAGAAAAAAAATACGGAGCGCACAATTACAGTCCTTTGCCGGTCGTGTTAACAAGCGGTAAAGGAGTTAATGTGTGGGACGAAGAGGGAAAGCAATATTATGATTTCCTGTCTGCCTATAGCGCCGTTAATCAAGGACATTGCCATCCTTCCATTATTGAGGCAATGATTAACCAGGCAAAAACACTTACGCTAACCTCCAGAGCATTTTACAATGATAAATTAGGCCCTGCCGAGGAATATATCTGCCGGTATTTTGGTTATGAAAAAGCATTATTCATGAATTCCGGAGCAGAAGCGGTAGAAACAGCGATTAAGCTGGCACGTAAATGGGGTTACAAAAAGAAAGGCCTGACACCGGGCTCTGCATCGATAGTTGTAGTAGATGGAAACTTTCATGGTCGTACCACAGGCCTCATCTCTTTTTCGACAGATCCCATGAGTACTGATGGCTTTGGGCCCATGATGCCAGGTTACCATATTATTCCATATAATGATTTAACCGCGCTGGAAAATACCCTGGCACAACATCCGGAAATATGTGCTTTCCTGCTCGAACCTATTCAGGGTGAAGCCGGCGTATTGATTCCTGATGACGGATATCTTACCGGCGCCCATGATATTTGTAAAAAATACAATGTTAAGTTAATCATCGACGAAATACAAACAGGAATCGGCAGAACGGGAAAACGCTTAGCGAGTGACTATGATGGCGTAAAGGCAGACATACTTATCCTTGGAAAAGCGTTATCTGGTGGGGTATTGCCAGTATCTGCGGTATTATGTGATGACGACATTATGCTTTGCATCCAGCCTGGAGAACATGGATCCACTTTTGGTGGCAATCCACTTGCAGCAGTAGTTACCATCGCAAGTCTCGAGGTTATGGAAAGAGAAGCACTCACTGACAATTCATTTGCTATGGGCGAAATTTTCCGGGCAAGGATGCAGGCTTTAAAAGAGAAAAGACCTGACCTGATCAGCGCAGTACGAGGCAAAGGACTGCTAAATGCAATAGATATTATTCCGGGTGAAAAAACGGGTACAGCTTACAACGTTTGTCTCGCGCTAATGAAAAAGGGACTACTTTCTAAACCTACTCATCAGCATACGATCCGTTTTTCTCCGCCATTGGTAATCACTGAGGAAGAGATACATATTTGCTGTGATATTATCGGGGATGTAATTATGTCTATTAAATAATCTAAGCCAGCTGCTGCACCTTGTATTTCTTTAAATAGTCTCTGGGGGCAACGCCGGTAAACTTCTTAAATACCTTATTAAAATTAATAGCACTGTTAAAACCTGTGGCGAAAGCGACGGAGGATATTCCGTCAATTTCGCCTTTTATTATTTTATCACAAGCGGCGTTGATTCTTATCTCATGTAAAAAAGTAATATAAGTTTTACTCGTATGCTTTTTAAAGTACTTACAAAAAGCCTGAGGAGTCATATGGCAAATTTCTGCTACCATATCCAATGAAATATCTTTCGCATAATTACTGAGCGTAAATTTATAAATCTTGTCCATCCTCAGACTCTCTTTACCACCAATCACCTTTCTCGAATTACCTGAAGATAAAGATTTAAATTCCTTCAGATCGATGGAAAGATAATGAAGTAACTCAATGAATTTTAATAATCTTGGAACACCAGAAAGTGTAACCATTTTTTGCACCACAGCAATCACTTCTGCTGAGTTTTCCTGAGGAATCTGGATACCATAATTCACATTCTCAATAAAATTCATGATCTGTCCGAGTTCCGGCAAGCTCACAAAACTGCTCAACAGCGTTTCCGAATCAAAATACAGATGTATAGCATGCACTTTATTTTCAATCGTATCCTCAAAATAAGAAGGATCCGATTGAAAAATATGGGGCTGATTTGCTGCGATAAAATAAACCTCCCCCGCAGAAAATCTCTGGGTATAATTGTCAATGATCAGGTTGCCCTCGCCTTTAACTATCAATGTGATCTGCATTTCCCCGTGCCTGTGAAAATAGTTATAGAAGTAAGGAAGAACATCCTCTTCAATAACTATGGAATCTTTAGACAGGGGTACTGCAAACTGGACAACATTCATTATAATTTTTCTAGTCGACAAAAGATGCTATGAATATAAGAATAAATGATCAATCAGCTCTTTCCTGAGATGCGATAAAGAGATCTAAATCACCTTTTTCATAAGCAGGGCACGCCCCTGATTTTGAAGTAATAAAGCCGCCCATCCCGACAGCATATTTCAACGCGTCTTCCGGAGAACCACCTGTAAGTTTCACCGCTAAAAAAGCAGCAAGAAAAGAATCACCGCTTCCGATCGTATCTTTAACCTTAACCGGATGTGCGGCAGCATCATACTGTTTATCTGCAGTGTAATAACTTGCTCCCTTACTTCCGTTTGTAACTAATAATTCCTGAATCTTGAAACGCTCAAACATCATATTTACACAAGCAGACTCCGTAGTACATGATGGATCGAACCATTCAGCCATCATCATTAGTTCATGGACATTCAATTTTACCAGGTGCGACTTTGGAAGCAACCCGGCAATCAATTCTGCCGAAAAATGAGGTGCCCTCAGGTTGATATCAAAAACGCAGTAACCAGTATACTCCAGCATCTTAAGTAATGTTTCTTTAGAAACATTATTTCTGACACCAAGACTACCAAAAACAAATGCATCTGCATTTTTCAGTAAGTCTTCATGCTCAGGCAGCCATTGGATATAATCCCAGGCCACAGGATAAATGATGTCATATGCAACTTCATCATTTTCTCCAATTACCGCATGTACCTCGCTCGTATCTTTCGTTTTGTCAAATTGAATGAACTGAGTAGATAAATCGTTTCCTTCTAAAAATTCCAGCAAATTTTTACCCGGCACATCATCTCCTACTCTACTCACCATTTTACTTTCTATCCCCATTTTCTGTAGATGATAGGCTACATTCATTGGTGCACCACCCGCCGTTTTTCCTGATGGAAGTACATCCCAAAGTATTTCGCCAAAACACACTACCACCTTATTATCAAGATTACTATTCATCATTTTTCATTTTTAGACTATGTCCCATATTATAAAATAGAAATGCCCACTTATCAGCGATTTCTTCAATTGCTTTATCTGTCGGTTTACCGGCACCATGACCGGCATTTTTTTCAATCCTGATGAGTACAGGAGATTCTCCGCCATGTAACCGCTGTAGCTGTGCTGCGAATTTGAACGAATGTGCGGGTACAACTCGGTCATCGTGATCAGCAGTAGTGATTAATGTAGCTGGATAAGCAACACCAGCTTTCAATGCATGTAATGGTGAATAAGCAAGCAAATACTCAAACATCTCTTTTGAATCTTCTGCTGTGCCGTAGTCGAAGCTCCATCCTGCTCCTGCCGTGAACTGATGATAACGCAACATATCTAAAACACCTACTGCAGGGAAAGCTACCTTAAATAAATCAGGCCGCTGCGCAATTGTAGCAGCAACCAGCAAGCCCCCATTTGATCCACCCATAGCTGCAAGATAATTGCTGGATGTATACCCATTTGTAATCAAATATTCTGCGCCGGCTATAAAATCATCAAATACATTCTGTTTCTGCATTTTCGTACCCGCATGATGCCATTTTTCTCCATATTCCCCACCACCCCGAAGGTTAGGCACTGCATAAATTCCTCCTTGCTCCAGAAGCGCAACTACAGAAGTACTAAATGCTGGTGTTAAACTCACATTAAATCCTCCATAACCATAAATAACCGTAGGATTATTGCCGTCCTTTGTCAATCCTTTTTTGTAGGTAATAATCATGGGAACCTGTGTTCCATCTTTTGAAGTAAAAAAGATCCGTTCTGATTCATAGTCGGAGGATTCAAAATCTACCCCCGATTTCCTGTACATTTCAGACTTTCCCGTGACAACAGAATAGTTAAAAATTGTAGCCGGATAAACGTAGGACGTAAATGTATAAAAAAGCTCATTTTCAAAGCTTTTACTATGGAAACCTCTCGCAGTTCCCAGGCCGGGTAAGCTGATTTCATGCTCTTTCAATCCATCCATATCGTATTGTATCACCACGGAAACAGCATCTTTAATATAATTGGCAAAGAGCTTTCCACCGCCAGTTGAAGGATTTAAAACATGAGCTGTTTCAGGTATCAGTACCTGCCAGTGTTCGGGCGTCGCCTGCCCCGCATCCGCCGTAACTACACAACCATTAGGTGCATTAAGATCTGTATGAAGATATAACTTACTTCCTATATTGTAAATTACAGCATGATTCTGATCGAAATTATCAACTATAGTAATGATTGGTGCATTTGCTATTGAAAGATCTTTCAGGTATAACTCATTACCAGAAGTGGAGTTTGCGGCGGTAATCACAAGATAACGTTCATCTTCTGTTACATCCGCCCCGATATATCTTCTTGGCATCTCTTCTCCACCAAATACAAGCTGGTCGTCTGCCTGTAGGGTTCCAAGTTGATGATAGTATAATTTATGATGTTCTGTTTTGCCAGATAACTGACTCCCTGCTAAAGGTTTATCGTAAGTGCTATAATAGAAACCATCATTCCCCCGCCAGGAAAGGTCGGAAAATTTAACATCACTTAGCTGGCTACCTATCGTCTCTTTGGTAATGGCATCCATCACCATTACATTGGTCCAGTCAGATCCGCCAGCAGAAGTCTGATAGGCCACCAGACTTCCATCTTTTGAAAACCTGATTCCCGCAACTGAAGTTGTAGCATCTTTAGAAAAAGTATTCGGATCGAGGAATATTTCTGGTTCCTCATTTAATTGCTGACGATACAGTACACTTTGATTTTGAAGGCCGGTATTTTTATAGAAATAAGTATATTTCCCTTCTTTAAAAGGTTCTGAAAACTTCTCATAATTCATCAGGGTGGTAATGCGATCTTTAATCATCTGGCGAAATGGAATCTGCTCCAGATAAGCTTGTGTAACCTTATTTTGTGCATCAACCCATGCTCCGGTTTCAGACGATTCATCGTCTTCAAGCCAACGGTATGGATCGTTTATGATTGTTCCGAAGTAATTATCTTTTGTATCTGTTTGTTTAGTTTCAGGGTATTTCATATTCGATCTGAATCTATTAAAGAATAATAGGGAATTCAAATCAAAATAGTAACAGGCATGTCAAAAATGCCAACTTAAGGAATCAATAGCGCTAAATGCTGCCCCTATCGTGTTGCTCAGGTTTTACTTCTCCTGCGCCGAGATCCTTTTCCATATTCTTCTTATCATTTCTGTTCCTTCTGATAAATAAGATAACAAGGATAATTACAACCAGCAGAACAATCGCCAGGATTGGATAATTCAGTTCCATAATTGTTAGCGCTTTAGATGTAGAGGAAGGAATCGAACCTTCAGCGTGCCGCCAGATCAGCGCTCTACTTTAATTAACTTCTTAATCAGGACAAATATAGGCAAAGCTTTGCCCCACAAAAATGACAGAAAATCATTTAACACAAAGATAATAATGTGTTAATGCCACCACCTCACCTACTTAACCTTAATCTCTTTTACATCAATCAATTCCGGACCATTCTCTACCGGATAGCCTTCAACTTTAACGCCTTTCACAATAACATCTTTGTTGGTGAAATCATCCAGTTTTACAGTTGAAGTTCTCAAAGCGTAAGACCTGCCATCTTTTTTCAAAAGGTGTGTACCGTACTGGAAGGTAGACATCTCTATTTTTTCGATTTTACCGTCTAATGTAACGGCATTTTTATCACCAGCAGGTTTTACTGTTTTACAACTAATAATGACTGATGCAAAGATCAGCAGGAACATTATTTTCTTCATGTATAGCTAAACGTATTGAAACAGATTTGTGCTACAATTTACATATTAATAAAAGAGCTAGTATAATATCAATGGGAGCAATTGGAGAAAAAATTTATGATTGTTCTTTGTATACTAATTTTTTTAGTATACTTGTTTTATTAAAAACCATTATATGCTTACACGTACAATAGACTACAGTGATGTAATCGAATTATTGCAGCATAAGATTGTAACTTATATCAAGCTTAATCCAAATCTTAACTTCAATATTCCGAGTAAGACGAAATTTGTAGACAATACAGACGCTGCGATCATCTTCAATTTCTACGAATTTAAGGAACCTTACAGGATGAAGTTTATACATGGCAGCTTTGAAGACTACAGCGTAAAATTTATCGATTTTTTAAAACCGGTGTTGGTTGATTTCCTGAAAGAAGTGAAATATGACCATTACGACTTTACTATCGTGATCAGACATGAAGGCGAAATATTTCAGCGTATAGTTACAGTATTCAATCGCGATTAATTATATTGATTCTTTCACTATAAATCAATAAATCAGGTATATTCATTTATAATTTGCCTGATAATGAAAAGAATTATTTCCCTATTCCTGCTGTTTACCCTCCTGCAGCATGCGCAGTCACAAGAAAAGTCAGCACTGCCATCATGGGCATTTGGCAATTTCATACGTCCGGCAGGTATTAATCCAATCATCTCCCCGGATAGCACAACATTTTTTTTTGATCCACTGACAAAGACGAATGTCTACTGGGAATCTAATGATACCTTCAACCCGGCATCAACCATTTACAAGGGGAAAATCGTTGTTGTATATCGCGCAGAAGACAAGTCCGGAGTGGGCATTGGCTTCAGGACATCAAGACTGGGGCATGCGGAAAGCACCGACGGCTTCACTTTCAAAAGAAAAAAAACACCGGTATTCTACCCTGCAGACGATGGTCAGAAGGAAATGGAATGGCCTGGAGGCTGCGAAGACCCAAGAATAGCGGTCACTGAAGATGGAACTTACGTCATGTTCTACACACAATGGAACAGAAAAAATGCAAGACTGGGTGTAGCAACATCAAAAAATTTGGTGAACTGGAAAAAACATGGCCCCATTTTCAAACTAGCCTATCAGGGAAAATATGCAGATATGTGGTCAAAATCTGCTGCGATACTGACAGCTGTTAAAGACGGAAAACAGGTAATCACAAAAATTAATGGTAAATATTTTATGTATTGGGGCGAAGCAGGCGTTTGCGCAGCAACCTCAGAGGATTTAATCAACTGGTCGCCTATTGAAGATGAACATCAAAAACTTAAAGTTTTATTTGCACCCCGCACAGGATACTTTGACAGCGACCTTACAGAATGTGGTCCACCAGCTGTACTGACCAATAAGGGTATCGTACTGCTATACAATGGAAAAAACAAAGAAGGTGCCCTGGGTGATACGAGATACGCACCGGGAGCTTATTGTGGTGGTCAGGCACTCTTTGATGCGAAAGACCCGCTAAAATTCATTGTGCGTCTGGATAAACCATTTTTTTACCCTACTGAACCTTTTGAAAAAAGTGGACAGTACAAAGCAGGAACAGTCTTTATGGAGGGATTAACTTTTTTCAGAGGGAAATGGTACATGTATTATGGCTGTGCCGATTCCAGAACTGCTGTAGCGGTTTTTGACCCGCAGCACTAAACACGACATATAAACTATTGATCCAGATAATTGTTATACATTTAAATAAATTTTAATGTACAAATTCATCGCTCTTCTATTGACCCTACCAGTACTTTCTAACGCTCAGGATAATGATCAGCAACAAATATTCCTGAATCAAAAAAATGAAATAACCTTTTCAAAAACTGACCTGAAATGTATCAGGAATGAAGAATTATCTTCTGGTTATACAATTTGTTACGATTGTATTGATGCGACGAAAAAATCAAGGAAACAGCTGAATATGGAACTGCATGTAAAACCGGAACTAAAAAACCAGGAGAATAGCACATTTATAAAAAATGAGCGTCCAGAAAATAGAGATTACCTGATCGGAGAGTATAAAGACGGTAAACCATTTAATGGTTTTTTCAAGCTCATGGAGAGTGACTGGCTGATCTACGACTTCTACAAGGAGGGTAAACTTATTGAACAGGTTTACAATGATAAATTTCATACCCTCCAGCAGGAACAAGACACCAAATTAGCATACACTACATTAGACGCTACTAATAAGTTTACAAATGGCGTATTAACATCAGGCATTAAAATTATGCCTGTCAGGATGAAACACGGAGCAGGACAAATTATTACCGTTATAAAAGATTCCAAACCCAACGCCTTCATGGTCGCGCTTTATGCAGAAAATTTCGCGGAATGTGTAAAAATCACACGTATTGAAAATGGTATTTTTTTAAAAAGCTTATGGAACAATGCGATGAAAATTACCTTCAGTCCCGAAGGCCGGAAAATTGACATGTTCAGTAAAGATGGAAAGCTGGTGAATACATTAATTTACAAACATTACAAATTATCTGACATTGCGAAGGTAGACCAGAAAAGATTTTATGTGTATTTCCTGAAGGATAAACAAATTTATATTGAGCAGATCGATGATGAAAATAAATTGTTAGTGGAAGAAGACAGACATAGAGAACAACAAGAAAGCAGCACGCTGAGAAAGATGGCTAATAATTTCTACGGTCCTGTTCAGCTCAATTCGGCCGTCCTGGAACGGCTCGTGGATGATCCTTATTGGGGACTAGGCACCTTCCTGGGAAGGCATGATTTTTACGAGGGTAAGTCGTCTGGAATAGAATATAGTCAGGGAACTACCGAAAGGACTTACAATGCGGACTTTGTTGGCGACCTCAACAGCAAGGAAACTCAAACAAAAATTCGCAATAAAAGTCCGGAGCAGATCATAGAAATCCTAAAAAAGATGTAATCTATTCCTATTTTTAACAACACAATATTATTGCTATTAACCATTCATTTTTATTAAATCGCTCATGAAATATCTGTTTATCTTACTGATCTCAACCCTTCCCATTTTCCTTTTCGCTCAGGAGCAGGATGAAGAAGGCCACTGGCAGGAGGCAAGTGCTGCAAGTGAGGCTTATCACACATTCCGTTTAAAGAACTCCACACCACCATATGGGCTGGCGAAAGTAAAATCGCTGATCAAAAAAATAAATACCAGAACAGAAGAGAATAGTGATTATTACGACTCCCCAATGTCAAGAAAGATATACCTCAGTCTGTCTCTGCGGGAGAAGTTTACCTATCATATGATTTATCCCGAATCATACAGTCAGAATTGTGATGTCAGCGCTCCTATCATTGATGAAGAAAAGAAGATATTAGGCAATCTTCCAGATGTTTTTAGTGAGTCTAACTGGAGCAGGAAACAGCTGGATTTTATGGTCAGCAACAGGGATTCTGTCCTGTCATTAATTAAAGAGTCAGTGAACAGGAGTAAAAGAATGGGGCTAAACTACAAAACAGCAATTGTAGAAGTAAACGGTCGCGAGATGATCCCCTTCCTCATCGACTTCTACCTGACCGATCGTAAAGACAATGATATCCTGACTGTGCTGACACTACTGCTGAAAAAGAACGAATACAAACCATTCATGACTTCTGCTTCGTTTATCAAATTATATGGCAAGAAAAGCAATTACCAAAGCTTCATCAATTTGAATAAAGACAATGTAGAACTTATCATCAGCAGAGCTAAATCTTATTACGATGGGATCAGGTAAATCTGTAGTCCAACAGACATTTTTATTTATCTCTTTCTGTATGGTGACTAGTCATGCAAATGCCCAGACAGATACTTTATTCATAAAAATCCCTGCTGGTGAATATGTATTGGGTAATACACTTCACCAATTAAATCCACTAAGGACAGTAAAAGTTGAAGCCTATGCTATTGCTGCAACTGAAGTAACAAACAGGCAGTTTGACTTATTTGTTAAAGCCACCAATTACAGGACTGATGCAGAACGGCATAAAAATGCAATGGTTTTTGAACCAGGACTGGAAGAGTTTAAATGGCTGGAAGATAGTACTGCTTACTGGCGATACCCAAATGGAGTTTCAAGGGGAGATATAATCAATAAGATGGATCATCCTGTAACGAGCATCAGTTACAATGATATCATTGCCTATTGTAATTGGAAGAAAGTAAGGCTCCCTACATTGGATGAGTGGGAAATCGCTTCAAGGGCGGGTGCAAAGACAACCTACTTCTGGGGTGCTGACAGGGAAGAAATTCGAAAGTATGCGAATATATGGCATGGGCAGAATCACCTTATCGCTGATCAGACAGATGGTTTTGTATACACTTCACCTGTGGCCAGCTTTGCACCAAATGCTTATGGCATTTATGATATCTATGGCAATGTGTTTGAATTCTGTGAAGGCAATTTAAAGACAGATCCTAAGGACAGGAAAATAGCACATGCCCGCGGCGGTTCCTGGTGGTGCAGTAAAAATGCATGTAGTTTTTTTAATTCGGTAGATATAGGAAGAATAAATCCCCGTGCCTCCTTCAGCAATCAGGGATTTAGAGTGGTAAAGGATTAACTAAACGAGTTCTTCTATCTGAATGTGCTCTGCTGGCGCAGCCTTCCAGGGATTTTTACGTTTCGCTGGATTCCCTTCACCTGTATAATATACCTTTTTTGTCTTTTTCTTCTTTTTGAACTTTTTGCCAAACCAGATGATAAAACCAGTGATGGGAAGTGTAGCAGAAATGAGACTCACTAAAAATGCGACGATCTTACTGGGAATACCGAACATTGCGCCTATATGCAGGTCATAATTCATTCTTCTTACTTTATCTGCCGCACTTGCATCTTCGTATTTACCAGAAAATGGCGAGCCGTCACTAATCGGCTTCAAGGTAAACTGATCAAAGGTATAGCTATTAGCATTATACAGCTTCCCCGCTTTCAGATAAACAGTAAAGGCTATTGCATCCGCAGCTTTGGCCGGCAAAGAAATAAACATACCTTCTGCTTTATCTGTCACAATAATCTTGCTGTACAGCTTGTCTACATTTGCCTGCTGATATGTTAATGTAGAGGTGGTATCTGATAAAGTACGACTAAATTCTTTCATCTGCTGCCCGCCAGATGTCAGCCAGTATACTGATTTACTATACCATTTATAACTGTATACTAAACCGGTTAAGGAGATAATCAAAAGAAATAAGGCCGCATAAAATCCCAGAACATTATGCAAATCATAATTCTTTCTTTTAAAGCTTGCATTCCATTTAATCTTAAAGCTCTTGTCGCGGATAGATTTGATCCATTTTTTTGGCCACCATAAAACAATACCCGAAATGAGGAGGATCACAAAAGTGAGTACGCCCACTCCTACTACCTGTTTACCAATTTCACGTGGCAGCCATAACTGGCGATGCCCGTTTAAAATAAACCTGAAAAAGTCTGAATTGCTTTTTCTGCTCTTTTTTTCTGAATGAATAACTTTCGCTGTATAAGGATTAACATACACGATTAGACTGGTACCGGCTTTTCTGTCAAAGTTGCTCACTGTGGCAGACTCATCTTTAGCACCATATCGTATAGAATTTGGCTTTTGTTTACCTAACACCATCGAGGCACCTTGTATCAGTTGAGTAGGCATCAAGAAAGGCTGTTCCTGCTTTTCTACGAATTTCCAGGGTTCATAAAGACCCCGGATCTCATTTTCAAACACATAAATACAACCAGTCAAACTGACTATAAATACAATCAGGCCCGAACCAAGTCCGAGCCATAAGTGTAAAAAAGCGTTAATCTTTTTAAAATTCATTATTTAAATCTGTATGCTAAAGTTACTCTCGCATTTCTAGGCATCTCATATATGTATGCATAATAACCTACATAACCAGCTGCAGCCTGTACTGCGTTAACAGCTGTATATGAACCAGCAGTAAGTAATCTACGGTCAAGTATATTGTTAACTAAAACTGAAAGTGTCATTTTTCCTCTTTCATAACTAACTCCTGCATCATAGCGAATAAAGTCAGCAAAATTTGACTCTCTGGAATTAGAACCTATTACACGACCAAATTGAAACTGATAACCTCCTGAAACCCCAAAACCATTAAAAACCGAATTTTGGTTTTTGTAACGATAAGATAACCAACCGTTAGTAATATGTTTAACCGCATTTGGAACATAAGTACCTAAACGAGCCGGATTTACATCTTTAGAGATTTTGGCATCTGTGTAGGCGTAGTTCAGGTTCACATTAAGACCGTCAGTTATCTCACCAACAATATCTAATTCAAAACCTTTGAACTTAGCTTCACCAGTTTGGATTTGCCAGTTAAATGGTGCTTTATCAACATTATCAAGATCGGCAGTCAATGCATTTTTCTTAGTAATCTGGTAAACGGCAGCTGTTGTATTCCATTTGCCATCGAACCAATCTTTCTTCACACCAAATTCGATATTGTTACCTCTTACTGGCTTAAACGCATTCCCATAATAGTCTGTTCCTGCCTGAGGCAAGAAGCTTTGATCATATAGCGTGTAAACAGAGGTATTATTCGTAACAGAATAGCTCAGGCCTATACGAGGGCTAAATACGTTATCTGACATTTGAGCAACTTTAGTCTTACCTACACTTACAGCATGAGTAAATCTACCCGCCAGCGTTAAACGCAATTTTTCTTCCAAAAATCTTAATTCGTCTTGTACATAAGCTCCGGTATAGGTCAGATTGGTTGCATACTGGTTACTCCCAGAACGTTGCTCAATACTTCTTGACCTGTCGAAAACAGGGATTCTGTTAAATGGTATACCGTAAACAGGATTGTAAACATTGAATGGAACATCATTAGCGGAAGCTAATGGTGCAGTACCACTACTGCTAAAGTCACCCCATGTTTTAAGATTTCCCATATCTAAACCACCCATCACTCTGTGCAGAACAGCACCTGTTCTGACGTCACCCTGAATACTAAATTGTGCAGCTTTGTTAATTGCCAGTTCTTCACTTATGTTGTACGATCTGATGACATCACCACCTGCAGTCATCGAGTTAACCCAAACCGAAGTTCCTACCAAGCCTGATTTCACATAAGCTGCCTGAGCATTTATTTTCCAGTCCTTATTCAATTTATGAGTGAAATACAAAGTAAAATTATGGTCTGCTAATCTATTTGGTTCCAACGAAGGGTCTCCCATCAATAAGCCCGGGGCAATTTCCCCATAACCGTTTGGAGAAAACGTGTAATTACCTAAGTTCAGCGCTTTTACATGTTGCGTAGTATATTCAGCAGTAATCAAGGTGTTACTATCAATCTGATAGCTGATAACCGGCGCAATCACATATTTATCGTTGTAATTGTATTTAACAAAACTGCCTTTTGATTGTGCAGCTACGTTTAACCGATATAAAAGTTTACCATCTTTGGTTATCTTGCCATCTAGATCAATAGCTGCACGTCCAAGATTATAACCACCCGCACTAAAATTTACCGAACTATGGTTTTCACCTGTAGGTTTTTTGGTGACCACATTATAGATACCACCTGGCTCGCCATTCGCCATCATAAATCCCGAAGGGCCTTTGATGAATTCAACACGTTCAATTGTCGCAGCATCATCTGCTAGAGGTCCCCAGGGCATTTTCATATTCATACCATTACGGAAAGCCGGAATAGTTGTACCACGAGTAGATATATTAGCGTATTGATTGTCCCAGTGACCACCTCTTACAGTACCACTCACATTTCTTGTTAACCCATCTACTACATCAAAAACCATCTGATCAGCAAGTATCTGACTGGTGACGATCCTGATATTCTGAGGAACTTCTATTAGTGGAGACTGCAGACGCAATGAAGAAGAAACTTTATCTGCTTTAAACTTCTTTTTATTGGTCGAAATCTGAACGTCTTTTAATTGTGACTGATTCTCATTGAGTGAGAAATCAGAGATTACATTTCCTTTGATAACTGTAATTTGTTTTTCTTTAGGATATAGTCCAACAGCAGAAACTACTAAAGTATAGTTACCTGCAGGAACTTTGCGAATCTGGTATTCACCATCTTCATTTGTTACAGCACCCATCTCAGTACCTTTAAGTTTTACTGTTACCCCCTCGGCGATAGTTCCGTCGGAAGTTGTAACCCTCCCTCTCACAGTCCCGGTCTGCTGGGCAAGCACACTTGTGCTAATAAATAATATTAAAAAAAATGGAAGTAAAAGTTTACGCATTGCTTATTAAGATTGATTAAATATAACTCGGCCGCAAAGTAAATGAAATTCACTTAGTAATCCAAGAACTATCTGTAATCAATCTTAATTAATTATACACGAGCTATTCTTCACCAGACATGACGATGAGTACTGCTCCGCCAATCATTACACAAGCACCTAATACCAGCTGCCAGGTGACTTTTTCTTTCAAAAATATAACAGAAAGCACAATCGCAAAAACAAGAGACATCCGTTCTATCGTGACTACATAAGAAGCAGGGCCCGTAGATAAGGCTTTGAAAGAGAATAAAGTAGAAAGTGTAGTCGCTATTCCGGCCAGAATCAATAATATCCAGGCTTTATTTTCAATCTCTTTGATATCTGCAAAATTACCCTGGAAATAAATTACGCTCCAGGTAATACAGAAGATAAACACCGCTTGTATCGCAAAGGCAAGACTTGAATCAACATTCTTCAGTCCCGCTTTTGTCAAAACAACCACCAATGCCGCCGCAACGGCAGCAAGCAACGCCCATAAAACCCACATCAGACTCCTGTTTTAAATTTAAATAACAATCCGGAATATTAAGACATTGTTTCTTCGTCGTCTATGTCCATTCCATTTAAAGCTTCCAGATCAGCTTCATCAACGTTGGTTTCGGGATCATCATTGGGATTTAAATCAAGATCCTCATTGTTATTACCGGTATCATCTGCAGAGTTATATCCGGTATAGTTTTCCTGCGACGTACTCTTTGCAGGATTTACTGTTTCGTCCTGCAGCTTTTCTTCGTTCGGGTGATTTGAATTTGCCATCTGATTTCTTTTTTCATTAAACAGCCCCGGTAAGATTATAGTTTTATAAAAAGATGAAATAGATTACGGGGCTAACTCCAGGCTTTTCTTAAAAACCCAAGCCAGTTGCCATGCATCAGGTTTTCTACATCTTGTTTTTTATATCCCCTTTTTTCTAACAGTGAGGGAATCTTTTGCAAATCTGCAATAGTTTCAATGTCATAGGGACATTGTTCTTTACCAAAAGCCCCATCAAGATCAGATCCAATACCAATATGAAGTGTATTTCCTGCAAGCTGGCAGATATGGTCTAAATGGTCCATCATCACCTCCAAATTACAATGCGTACCTTTTGGTGTCGACTCTCCTCTTACCCAGTCAGGAACCATCATCCAGGCGTCTAAGGCCAATCCTATCACGGCACCTCTTGCTATCAATGCCTTGATCTGTGCATCGCTGTACTGACGGTTATGATTAACCAGAGCCCTGCAGTTATTGTGTGAAGCCCAGATATGTCCGTTAAAATGATCCAGTGCTTCCCAGAAACTATCATCGCATAGATGGGTAGCGTCTAAAATGATATTCAGCCGCTCCATTTCTTTGAGCAATTCATGTCCTTTAGGGCCCATTAACCCTGTAGCATCTGTTCCCTGTGCATAACGGCCGGGACCATAATGTGCCGGACCAACTGCTCGCAGCCCATTAGCATAAGCTTTTTCCAGATGACCTATAGTAACGATAGAATCTGCACCTTCAAGGCTCAGAATATAACCTATAGGTTTTGCGGTTAAGTTTGCCTCATCTGCCCAAAGTGAAATGTGTTGTTCAAGACTGGCTAAATCCGTAATCTGCACCATCTCCCCTGCCTCCTCCATAGTCTGATACCACGCAAGCTGTCCCTGTGTCTGTGCCCATGCCTGTTCCGGAGAATGCCACCCAGGTAAATTGTTTCCTGGTGCCACATAACGTGCAATTTGTGTAGCAACGACTAAACCAATGTTTCCTTTTCGCAATTCCGGCAGAGAAACTACCGCTTTGGCTCTATCGGGTTTATCTGTCAATCCTTCTTCACGCTGGTTAATAGCGGCGACTGGCAAACGTAAATCACGGTTCCACTCCAAAGCATTCATGCTTAAATCTAAATGGGCATCTATAGCAAACATATCTTTATTTTCTAAATGGTAATTTTTCTGTCTCTGGAAGTGATCTTCCATTCGTCTGTAAAATGATGGTTGTAAACAGTGTAGGCGTAAGCATGGAGCGCAACCGTAGGACATATATGTATCGGTAATCCATAGAGCACGTCACCAATAGCAAAACCATGATCAACTTTAAGTTCAATCACCAAATGTTCTTCGCTCTGCCCAATCATAATAGCGTCGGGCGCATTCAGGAAATATACTCTGTTAGCCAATTCATTTTCGGCCGCTACAGCCTTATGACCAAGATCCAAAGTAATCCTGTTATCTCCTGTCAGAGAAATAACTCTGCTGATCACCAGTGCCGAAGTCAGGTAATTCTGTTCGGTAAAGGCATCCTGATAGCCCTTATCCCAAAGAATGAAAGTACCTGGACTGCATTCTATCTGTTGCTGTGCAGCATAAAAAGGATAAGTAGGAGTTCCCCCTGCAACAATTACAGGTTCAGGTAAATGCAAGTCGGCTATATTTTTTTTAAAGTCCAGCATATCATCCCACACCAACTGCCACTGCGATTTTCTCCTTTCAATTTCAGCATCATGGATGTGCCCGTCGTAAGCATGAATACCCATTAGCTGCAGTCCGCCTGTCACCAAAAGTCTTTTATACAGATCAAGGGCTTGCACTCCTGGTTGAATACCTGTACGGTTCATACCTACATTCAAATCAAGATATACCGGAATTTTGATTCCTGCCTCTTCCGCAGCAACTGATAACTCCCGCAACGAGACTTGATTATCTACCAGACAGGAGAACAGCGTTGCGGGAAATTTCCTGATTAAAGCAATTAAACGATTGATTTTAGGACCTACAGGCTGGTAAGCTAGTAGCACATCAGGTGCCAGACAGCTCCCGAGCATTTCTGCTTCTGCGATAGTGGCACACTTAAATTTAGAGATTCCTGCTTCCAGCATCAATAAACATACAGCTGCAGATTTATGTGTTTTAACATGAGGCCTTAGCCTGTCAATATCGTCTATGCTATTCTTCAGTATAGTCATATTATCTGCAATCCTGTCCGGATAAAAAACCAGTGCAGGAGAATCCAGCTGGTCCACATTCTTAATCGTGAACCAGTCTTTATCTTCCGTTATGGCAGCAGAATTAGTCATGCAATTCAAATAATGCTTCTATCTCCACAGGGATATTATCTGGCAATGAACCAAATCCAACCGCACTGCGTGTACCTATTCCATTTTCTTCGCCCCAAATCTGCGCAAAAAGTTCACTGCAGCCGTTAATGATGAAGGGATGTTTCTCAAAGTCAGGTGTGCAGTTCACCATACCTAAAACCTTGATTACTCTCTTCACGCGGTTCAGTGTGCCCAGATTGGTTTTGATAGTAGACAGCATAGTCAACCCCACCTGTCTCGCTGCCAGCTTACCTTCTTCCTGGTTAAATTTATCGCCTATACGGCCAATAATCAGACTTTTATCATCCTGTACCGGACCATGGCCTGATAAATAAAGGTATTTTCCATCAATTAAATAAGGTTTATACACTCCCAGCGGCGTTGGTGCTGGTGGTAACGTTAAACCTAATTTTTCGAATTGCTCATCTGCATTAAAAGTTTCCATATCTTAATTATATAATTTGATTCAATAAAAGTACGCCAGCCAGGCCAACAATACCAACAATAGATTCCATTGCGGCCCAGGATTTAAATGTATCCTTCATGCTGAGGTTAAAATATTCTTTAAACATCCAGAATCCTGCGTCATTCACGTGAGAAAACATCAAGCTGCCCGCACCAACGGCCAGTACCATCAGATTCGGATCTGTATTTGTAGAAATCATCAATGGCAAAATAATGCCTGCAGTAGTCAATCCTGCTACAGTTGCGGACCCCACGCAAAAGCGAATCACAGCAGTAATCAGCCAGCCAAGGAATAGCGGCTGCATATTCAGGTCCTTTAGAAGACCCGCAATCTGTCCGCTGACGCCACTATCCACCAATACTTGTTTCAACGCACCAGATCCACCAATAATTAGCAAAATCATCGCTACATCTTTGATTGCATCCCCATAAATCCCCATAATATAAGGTATTTTCATTCCCTGAAAAAGGCCAAGAGTCAGCGTCGCAGCAACTAAAGCGATCAGCATGACGATGGCAGGATTTCCTGCCAATGCAAAAAAGCCGGCCATTGCGGGATCAGAATGTGCACCTAACGTAAATACAGTAGCACCTAATAAGAGTAATACAGGTAATAGTGCCGTAAAAAAACTGTTGAATGTTCCTGGTAGTGCGTCTTCAGGGATCTCTGAAGGTATAAAAGAAGCTAAAGGACTGGAGGGAATACCTTTCAGTGTTGTGGAAAAAAGTGGTCCGCCTATGATTATTGCGGGAACAGCAATCAGCAAACCGTATAATAATGTTAATCCCATATTCGCTTTAAACTGGATAACCAGTGCGGAAGGTGATGGATGAGGTGGTAAAAAACCATGAGTAACAGATAAAGCAGCAAGCATAGGTAATCCGATATAGATCGCAGGCAGTTTATACTTATAAACCACTGAAAAGATCAATGGTACCATCAGCACAAATCCTATCCCGTAAAACAATGGAATTCCTATCAGAAATCCGGTAGCCACCACTCCCCACTGTATATATTTCTCACCACAGATCTTCATCATCACCGTAGCAATTTTTTGTGCCGCACCGCTTTCCGCAACAAGCTTACCTAACATCGCCCCCACAGTAATTATAATAGTGAGTGATCCCAGCACATCGCCTATGCCTTTTTCCACAGATGAGGCTACCTTATCGAGGGGTATACCCAGAAGTATACCTGCAAGAATAGATACAATCAAAAAAGAGATAAAAGCGTTGATGCGTAAGGCCGACACCATCACGATCAAAAGCAGGATGCTGAGTAAAACAATGAGTATAGTCATGCTGATAATTAGTTCACTAAAATTTCGTCTGCCAGCAACATGGCTTTGCCACCGGCACCATATTCGCCATCAGGAATAATTCCTTTATTCACGGCCGTCACTCTAATATACCTGGCTTTCACTGGGGTAATATTTGCCTTAACCGCATTTATACCCTCAACTGTAAACGTATTTTGCTGATATACTACTGTAAATTTCTTTCCATCGTCAGATATTTCAAACCGTACCAAATCCGGCTCCCACATTTTCTGCCAGTGGTATTTTAAAATATTTATACCTAGTGCAGAGATTTGGGTTTGCTGTTCCAAATCTATTAATACCTCCAGGTTATCACCGTTAAAACCTGTCCATTCGCCATCGTTATAAAATGGACTGCCTTGTATGCCGTTCAGCAATGCCTGGGGATCCTGTGGTGTGAAATTCGCAGCAGGCTTTTGAAACAGGTTGATCTTTTTGCCGGTCGACTTACTGCATACAAACTGCTGTTTAAAAACTCTGTCAGGATTACTTCCCGCACCAAATACAGCAGCTCTTACTTCACCAGTATGATTAACAATTATAGGATTTTTATAAACCGGACTAGTAGATTCTGGTGTTTGACCATTTGTCGTATACCTGATTACACCACCGGGCAAATCAGTATGTAGTGTAAGCTCCGGTCTCCCGTTTTTTAAGGATTTTACACTGGTGATTTCGTCGTAATAACGAAAGCGATTAATCTTCAGCACAGCTAACATGTTTTCCTGACGCCGCAACCGTTTCAGGAAATCCGGATAATTACGGACATCTTTTTTCGTCCAGGCAATTTCTGCCAATGCAAACATCCGGGGAAAAAACATATATTCAGCTTTCTCCGGAGTGGAAAGATATTCTGACCAGGCATTAGCCTGCACCCCTTTAATGTACTTTGCTTCTTCGCCATTCAACTCTTCAGGAACTGGCTCGTAACCATATACCTTGCTTAATGGAGTATACCCACCGGCAGCAACCTGCTCTCCATCATATAAGGACTGATAATAATCAAGATATACATATTTCTCTGGCGTCATGATCACATCATGATGCATTTTTGCCGCTGCAATCCCTCCCTCCAGTCCTCTCCAGCTCATCACTGTTGCGGAAGGTGCCAGTCCGCCTTCCAGAATCTCATCCCAACCAATGATTTTGCGTCCCTTGCTTTCAAGGTATTTTTCCATCCTTCGGATGAAATAACTTTGCAACTCATGTTCATCTTTTAAATTTTCCTTACGGATCCGTTCCTGACAGGCAGGACAGGCTTTCCACTGCGTTTTAGGGCATTCATCGCCCCCAATATGAATGTAGGCAGATGGAAATAGCGTTAACACCTCATCAAGTACATGCGCCAAAAAGGTAAAGGTCTGCTCCTTTCCTGCACAATACACATCATCAAACACGCCCCAGTAAGTCGCGGTCTGATATGGCCCGCCGGTACAGCCAAGTTCAGGATATGCCGCTAATGCCGCCTGTGCATGCCCCGGCATCTCAATTTCAGGAATTACAGTAATGTGCCTGTCTGTAGCATATTTCACAATTTCTTTCACTTCCTGCTGACTATAATAACCGCCATAGCTTTTACCATCAAAACGATGCGGATTGTATCTTTTATGCCCGATAATAGTTTCAGCACGTAAACTTGAAATCGTTTGCAGTTCCGGATATTGTTTAATCTCGATTCGCCAACCCTGATCATCGGTTAAATGCCAGTGAAAAGTGTTTACTTTATACAAGGCCAGCATATCAATCCATTTTTTCAGGGCAGCAACCGGAAAGGCATGGCGACTCACATCAAGGTGCATACCGCGATAACTAAACCGCGGATAGTCATTAATATGACAAGCAGGAACTTCTATTTTACCGTCTTTCGTTTTTTGCATTAACTGCACAAGAGTTTGCAGTCCATAAAAAACACCGGCAGCATTATGTCCGGTAATTATTATTTGTCCGGCACTCACTTTCAGAGTATAACCTTCTTCTTCAGGAATGGCCAGAGCATCTAATTTTAAGCTGATCGTATGATTCGTAATCCGTTTATGGATAAGGGCAGAAGCTTCGTTAGCCAGGGTAGTTTTCAGTTCAATACCAGCGCGGTCTTTTAAATACTGCTTGAAAAAAACAAGATTTTCTGCTTTTATAGCGCTATCGCGAACAATTAAGGTGGCAGGATCAATTACAAATTTACCCTCTTGCATTTTCATGGTTACCGGGGCAGGAATCACAGGTAATACCTTATCCTGGGCTTTTGCTGACTGATGTAAAATCAACAGCAAAAGCGACAACCCAATAGCCAACATACATTTGTTTTTTATCACAGGCTTAGTACTTTATTTTCTGCTTCTACTTCCACCTGTTGTTGTTCAACAACGGCTTTATATTCATAACGTGCACCCTTTTTCAAACCTTTCTGCAAAACAGAAAAAGAGCCGTCGGCATTCATATTTACCCATTCAGTTTTCATCCAGGGTGCGGCATACAGTGTTTCCACCTGTCCGGCGTAAGGCCTGTATTCAAACCTTGCACGTTTCACTACACCCGCCTTGTAATTTAGTACTTTTCCGGTCAATTTCACACCATTTGCCACCAGGCTGAAAGTACCTGTCTGAGGTAACACCGCTTCAGCAAAAACAGGATCTACATTTTCCAGTTTAATTACAACCGGATTCGGCCAGCGGTGATCGTCATAAATTCTTTGCGCTTTTACCACGGAAACCTCCAGACCTGCTGCTGTTTGCTTATATTTACAACTGACATCCAGATCTGGCTTGTACTCTATAATCTCACTGTTTTGTCCAAGCACACTTATTTTGGTAGCCGCTGTACTTTTTATAGAATGAAGTACAAAATTTCTCCGCACTCCTTCTTTCCACTCTGCTGCATCTGTAACAAAAGCATAAACGGTATGTGTCCCCTTTTTCGTAAACCATACATTGCCTTCTTTGCTCACAATCCAGCTGCGTACGCTGTCCAGACTTTCATGATTAATAAAGTTCCATAAAGCTAATTCACGCATGCGTTCTTCCTGCTCAATGGGCAATTCACCGTTCGCTTTGGGTCCTACATTCAACAATAAAGAACCACCTTTTGCCCTTGCTTCAATCAAAAGCTCAATCAGTTGTTTGCCGGGTTTATAACGTTCGTTAGTCGGCTGATATTGCCATGCAGTACCCATAGTGATCGGCGAAAGCCAGGGCTGTGTTATCCTTGCTCCAGGTAATGCCTGCTCCGGTGTTTTAATCGCACCGCGTGTAATCAGCAGGTCGGGCTGTAATCTCCAGCAAGTTTCTTTTACCACTTCCTTGGGCTCGCCATCGATAAATAACACATCGATTTTGCCATAATTGGTCATCAGCTCTTCGCACTGCGCTTTGTTATAATCGCTGTATTCTTTTCTGGTTTTTTCATCCATCTTCACATCAGTCCTACTGATCTGAATACCATGATCATGCAAAAAGCTGAAATCTTCTGGTGAGAAATAAAATCCCACATCCAAACCTGCCTCACGTGTAGCGTTGACAAATTCCTTCAGCAAATCCTTTTTATAAGGTGTCTTTGTAATTTTAAAATCCGTTGTTTTGGTGTCCCACATACAAAAGCCGGAATGGTGTTTTGTAGTGAAACAGATATATTTCATCCCCGCCATTTTTGCCAGTACAGCAATCTCTTTAGGATTGAATTTCGAAGGATCAAAAGTCTTCGGAAGATCCTTAAAATAGCGCTCCACATAGTCGGAGGAAGCACCAACCAAAGAATGGCTGATGACTACTCCTAACTGTGCATCTATATTAAAATGAATAAATAATCCTGCTCCTGTATTCCTTAACCACTCTTCGCGCTCAGGTTTATTTAAGTTAAAGCTACTTTGTTCATCATCATTTACTACATCATGTTGTGCAGATACAGCCAAATTGAACAAGCATAACAATACACCTATATACATCTTTTTCATCGTAATATTCTTTTATTAAAGGTTTTGAAGCGATCAGGATTATAATTTATCCCACCATATTCTGGTTAAAAATGTATCAGGCCCCTGTCTTGCAACCGCCGCTGCCAAACCTTCTTTATTTAAATTCTGCTCAGAGAGCGGATACAACATTCTGCGAAAAATCTGCCCGTTTGTTGCATTTCCAACATAATTATTAGGTACTAAAGCTGGATAACCAGTTCTTCTGTAACTCGAGAAAGCTTCCTGTGCATCAGGGAAAACAGCTTTCCAGAATTCCGTAAATATTTGTTTTTTCTGATCCTCTACTGTTCCTGTAGTGATCAGCGGATGGTATTTGATGTAGGTATTGATCTGCAAATCTGAAATAATACCATCTGTAGGTGAAATAATAGCCCATTGTTTGAAGGCAGAACGGACTCCGTTTTCATACAAAACAGATGCAGTAGCGCCATTGTACCAGCCTCTTAATACGGCTTCAGCAAGGAGAAAATTAGTTTCCGCAGCACCAATGATGATTTTTGCAGCCCCTATTGCCACCACTGTTTTAAGGTTAGGCTCAGAATAGGTGACAAAGTCGGCCGGCCTCGAGCCAAATGTTGCAGGCATTCCTTTTTGAAGTGCTGCAGTCGTATCAGGTACTTTGTTTACATACACTACTGAAAATATACCCAGTCTTGGATCTTTGTTTGTTTTTAACTGCGTAATAAAATATTCTTGATACTTTCCACCTTCAGTATTGGTTGTTCCGTCAGCTTTGATATAATCATCATTATATAACTTTAATGAAATCGGATTTTTATTGATATCCTGTCCTGCACTCAGGTAATTGATCTTAGCAATATCAGCATCAGCAGTAATTACCCCACCGGCGATTGCTTTTTTAACCCATGTTTCTGCTAAGCCAGCATCAACTTTAGTCATACGCATCCCTAATCGTAACATCAGCGAATAGGCAAACTTTTTCCATTGAACAATATTACCGCTATAGATCAGATCTGCTGCAGCAAATGTTGGCTTCGTTGTATTAAAGCTCAGTGCCGCTTCATCCAATTCCTTCAGCAAATCGGCATAAATTGCCTGTTGTGCATCATAAGTAGGTTTGTAACTCGCATCGGTATAACCTTTTGCTGCCTGGAAATATGGTATATCACCATAAAGATCAGTAATCCTGCTATAACAATATGCTCTCCATATTCTTGCTGCAGCAAGCATGTTGACCTGCTCAGGATTCGGCGCAACAGCAGTAATTACTAATGCGAGTTCATTTATTTCCTGGTAATATCCGGCATTAAAAACGGCACTCGACTGCTCACTCTGGCTCGATATATATTTAGAACCAAAACCGGCAACATCGTTGAAACTAGTGGTATACTGCATCGTGCCCAATAACAGGTTAAGGTTGTTTTTAGCACCGTCGTATTGCGACTTCGTGAAAACAAATGATGGCTGTATCTGAGCGGAAGCTTCAGGATTAGTATTAATTTTATCAAAATCTTTAGTACATGATACTGCACCGATTGCAGTCAGAATCAGAAAAAAGATGGCTTTATATTTTTGTTGATGAGTTCTCATGTTGTAGGCTTATAGTATTAAAATTTAACCATTAAATTAAGACCAAAGGTTCTGGTCCGTGGTAATCCAATTGACTCAAATCCCTGTGCATTACCGTTGGTAAAGCTTGACTCAGGATCGAAATTGTCTGTTTTCTTGTAAAGTGTTAAAAGGTTTCGTGCTACAAATGAAATACTGGCCGACTGCAGTTTCAACATCTTGATATCGTTTACAGGAATATTATAAGAAAGAATCACCTGGCGCAGTTTAATGAAACTGCCATCATGAACAAACAGTTCAGAATAATTTCTCATATCATTATAGTAAGCACGTAATTCATTTACAGGAATTGTCGCATTAAATGCATTCCCTGCTTGGTCAACGCCTGATAAGGCTAACCCACTTTCTCTGCCTGGCAAGGTACTTTTAAGTAATCCAAGGCGGGTAGCGTAGACTTCTTTCACAGAAAACACTTTGTTACCAAACTTACCATCTACCAAAAGATTCAGGTTAAAGTTTTTGTACCTGAAATCATTACTCAATCCCATGGTTAAGGGCGGCACACCATCCCCTAGTTCTTCCAGTCCGGTTTTAACCGGTCTCTTTGTCGCCGCATCATAAACGATCTGTCCCTGTGCATTGCGCAACATTCTTGTACCTACAATAGTACCGTAAGAGCTGCCCACTGTCTGGTTAATATAACCCCAGTTACCTACACTGTTCGCCACCTGAAAAGTGTTCGTACCCTCAACCAATTTAATGACTTCACTTTTATTATAGGATACGTTATAACTAACATTCCAGCTAAATGCGGAAGTGCTCACCGGAGTTCCGGTGAATAAAGCCTCAACTCCCTTATTACTGAGTTCACCAACATTCAGAATTACATTGTTATAACCAGATGTAGGAGAAATTGCTGCATTCAGAATATCATTTGTGGTTTTACGGTTATAATAAGTCAGATCTAAGCCTAAACGCCCTTTGAACATTTTCAGCTCCATACCACCTTCATAAGTCGTAGAAGTATACGGTTTCAGTAGCCTGTTTGTAATATCGTTGGTTAAAGTAGCAGGATTTAAGGTGACGTTCTGGAGCGGCTGACCAGAGCTGGGAACATTGCTGTAAGTCAGATTGATTTTGTAAGGATCTGCTGCGCCACCGCCAACTTGTGCCCAGGAGCCTCTTAATCTTAACATGTCAATCGAAGAAGGCAGTTTAACAGCATCTGACAGGACAAAACTACCACCAACACTCTGGTATAAAATACTGTTGTCTTCAGGGCTCAAAGTCGAGAACCAGTCATTCCTTGCCGTATAGGTTAAGAATAACAGGTTATTATAATCAAAATCTGCTGAACCAAAAATTGAATTTGTGCGTATCCGCTCAGTTCTGGGAGTGGTCGTTGAAGTAGCGAGATTGCTGTAACTATAAAAGTAAGGGATAGTAAAGGTCAATCCATCCATGTTGAGCTGCTTGTTCTCGAAACGGCGACTATTTACACCACCCAAAACAGAGATACCAAACTTATCTTTTATTCTGGTTTTGTAATTTCCGGTCAGCAGCGCATTTGTTTCTGATACATCCGATTTGATTCCGGAATACTGTCCGTTAGGTATATATAAATCCCCCGTTGGCAGCACAAAAGTATAATTGTAATTATAAAAGTCTCTGCTGAGTACACCTTTCAGGCTAAAATTCTTGACTACATCATAAGTAATCGATCCCTGCCCTATAAAGCGATTTTTCGTATCATTTTCCTGATACTTATTTTTCACGAAATAACCATTAGTTGCAATGGGTGCATCATTCCAGGGCGTCTGATTGCCACTGGCATCAAAGCCCGGTGCCAACCATCTTACATCCACAGTATTCGCAACTTCATAAGGTGTCCAGTTGGGATTGCCTAATGCATCACCCGCTAAGGTTCTGTTAAAGCCTCTTTCCAGGTTGTACTGTGCCAAACCTTCAACCCTTAGCTTATTGCTTATCTTAGCGTTGATGTTTAAGTTAGCCGTCTGACGTTTAAATTTTGTAGTTTCAATAATACCTTTACTGTCCAGGTCAGAAATGGACAGACGATAAGTTGTCCCCTCATTTCCACCCGTAAAAGCAATCGTATTTGTAAAGTTAGTACCCGTAGAATAAAAGTTTTTAATATTATCTTTCTGGGCTGAATAGGAATGAGTTAGGCCATCAGCGGCCACATAATCAGAGCCATCAATTTTAGCACCAAAGGAAAGCCGGCCTGTAGCAATTGCATCTGCCTGGGTCATCGGTTTTACCCCATTTAAACCCTGACCGTATTCGTACTGGTAATCATTATCATTAATTGCTTTTTCCAGCGTAAAAGTAGTATTATACTCTATTCCTACGCCCTTTTGCATCTTGCCTTTTTTCGTAGTGATCAGAATCACCCCATTACTTGCCCTTGAGCCATACAATGCCGCAGCTGTACCGCCTTTTAATACCGTGATGGATTCGATATCGTCAGGATTGATACTACTGATTCCATCTCCCCTGTCCACGTTATTACCTAAGCCATTCGTCGTAGCCGATCCACCCGGAACGGAATTATCAATAGGCATTCCATTCACTACATATAGAGGCTGGTTATTTCCGTTAAATGAACCATTACCACGAATGATAACACGACTTGAGCCACCCGGTCCTGTAGAGAGTCCGGATGCATTTACACCAGCTACTTTACCCGTTAGCGCATTGGCGAGGTTATTTTCCCGAGCCTGCGTAAATTCTGAACCCTTAACTTCAGTAAGTGCATAACCCAGCGATTTGGTGTCACGCTTAATCCCAAGTGCTGTTACGACAACCTCACTTAGTTTATTGCTGCTTTCTTCCAGTTTGATGTTTAACGGTGCGGAGAAATCAGTAATTACTCTTTCCTGGGCAGTAAAACCTACGGACGCGATGGTCAGCGTTAAAGGTTTACCCTTCATATTTTCAGGTACAGTAAGTGCAAACATGCCGTTTGCATCTGTCGAGCTCCCTATTTTAGTTCCTTTAATGTATACCGTTGCACCTATTAATGGCAGGTTATCTGTACCTGAAGTAATTTTTCCTTTGATCACATCAGCAAATAAGTTACCAGAGGTGATTTCTGTGATGATATACTGTGATTCACTGATTTTACTAAAATCCAGTGCTGTACCATTCAGCGTTTGTTTTAATGCTTCATACGGGTCTGTGAATACCAAATTTTCAACCTGGGCTGTAGGAATAGATTTATTTTCTAAAATCCCTTCTTTGTAAGCAATATTGATCTTGAATTGTTTCTTTATTGCCTCCACAGCTAATTTCAAACCCGTCCTGTTTTCAGAGGGTAACTGAATTCTGTTAGACTTGTTGAGGTGAACAGTATTGCTGGCTATCACCTGTGCATAGCCAGGAAATATACTGCTGCCAAACAGCAACATTAGACAGCAACATTTAATCGCCTTTTCAGCGTAAAATTTCTTCATAATGGTTAGTTTAAGGTTGGTCGGTTGGTTCTTGTTGGTTGTTGGTTCTATTGGGGTGTTATCTTTATAGTTTTAACATTTTTTGTGATGTCAATATGGAGTGTGCTGGAAATTAAACCCAGTAATTCATCAACTGTAGTTACATTGATTTCTCCCTCGATTTTTTGCTTAACACTAATGTTTTGGTCAAATTCTACCTTATACCCAAAGTCATCCTGCAAGGTCTGCGCAATTTCTTCCAATGTAGCGTCTTTGAAAACCAACTGATGTCTGGTCCAGGTAATTAATAACTCAGGGTTGATCAGTTTTTTTACTTTCACCTGCTGATCGGCATGCTGAACAGCATAGTCACCCGGAGCCATAATCAAAGAAGGACGCTGTTTTTTTATATCACCGGCATAACTGATTTTGATTTTACCAGTGAGGAGGCCGACTTTGCTCTGGTGATGCCTGTTCCTTACATTAAAGGAAGTTCCCAGAACTTCGATATCCAGTTCATCGGTATGGACAACAAACTTTTCATTTTGCAAAATATGAAGGGTATCTCTGTTGAGGTGTTGTACCTTAAAAAAACCTTCGCCTTTGATCCACACTTCCCTCTTTACACCGTCCCAGTTCCTGGCGTAGGTTACTGTAGAGTTACCATTCAGTATCAGTGTCGAATGATCAGGAAGAATAACAGTCCTGATCTCCCCAAAAGCAGTAGTAATCTCTATATCTTTTTTTGTCCACCAATACCCCAGACCCAGACTCGTCGCAATAAATAATACCGCTGCAATTCGCAAAAATGAATACAGTTTAAAATTCTTTTTTGCAGGTTGTTCTTCCATTTGAATCGTGCGGCTAATTTTTTCCCATACCCGATCCATATGGACCTCATTGGTGTGAACATCTTGTTTGCGGTAAGCAACGATGAACTGGCGGGCTGCAGCTATTGTTGATTTTTTCTCCGGATAATGCTCCAGGTATAATTCCCAGAACTTAGTTTTATCTGCAGAAGGATTTACAATATGACCAACAAAAAAGTCATCATTTAAAAAATCATCATAAGTAAAGGTTATATATCTAGAAAAATCCATTTATCGTATCTAATATTATTGTTGTATAATACTAATACGTTTAAACGCCTTAAATTATCCCTTCATTTTTAAATTATTTATAAATAAATCTAAAAAGCACCTTTAATCATCACAGAAAGCAGACAGATAACGGATAATTTTGAAACATCTAAAACATCCTGCAGATTCCCGATACCTTTATATAGTAATTTATAAGTAGAACTGACAGTGATTCCCATAATTTCAGAGATTTCTTCATAGCTGAGTCCCTCATAAAAACGCAGGTATATAATTTCCTGCTGCCGGGCAGGCAGGGTTTGTATGACTTGTTTAACATTTTTTTGTAAGGCCAGTTCTTCCTCATTGGCCACAATCTGATGATCAAAAGACAATTCAAACATAAAGTCATGATGATGATCCTCATCTATATGAACAAACCTGACATGTGCGGCAAGCTTTCTTAAAAGGTCTCCCCGCAGTGATTTGTATAGATAGTTTTTTACCGAAACGGGTACGGAAAGATTTGATTTATTTGTCCACAATTTCACAAACAGATCATGCACTGAATCTTCAATCAGTTCTATGTCTTTTGTGAACTTATAACCATAGTTATTCAACAGTTTAAAATGCCTGTTATAAATTTCAGTATAGGCATGCCAATCTCCCTCCTTAAAAGAAGCCCATAATTCAGTATCTTCAATGATATACTTACTCAGATTATCGGCCATATAGCGGAAATTAAAATATCGTAGCTGCGGTTTTGTTTTTAGTTAATTACAATTACTTACACATAAACGGGCTAAAATTCATGAATTTACGTTCCTAATATTAATTAAATATTATGTGAATCCAACAAATAATCGAAGAAATGTAAACTGCTATTACCTTTTTATCGCCTCTAAATGATTGTTAAATAGCTTTCAGCCGGACAAATTCAAAGCCGCCACATGATAACTATATAATTCCTATATTTAAGGTAATTAAGCGTCTACCTATACTTCAACTATTCCAACCAAATATTATGAAAACAAAAGATCGCAGAAGTTTCATCAAAGATTTAAGCATACTTTCTGCTGCGGCAGGACTCTCTTCTTTGGTTCCATTTGACACCCTGGCATTTGCTAAAAAGGAATTTTTCACCATCTCGTTAGCTGAATGGTCATTTCATAAGGCACTGTTTGCTGGCAAGATGACAAACCTGGAATTCCCAACCAAGGCCAAAAAAGAATTCGGAATTAATATTGTTGAATATGTCAGTCCCTTTTTTAATAAGAAGGAGACAGACATGGCTTATCTCAAAGAACTAAAAACGATGACCTTAAATGAAGGTATACAGAATCATCTGATCATGGTAGATGGAGAAGGTCAGCTTGGTGATACAGATGAAAAAGCGAGACTAAAAGCAATAGAAAATCACTATAAATGGGTGGATGCCGCAAAGTTTTTAGGCTGTAAAACGATTCGCGTAAATGCTGCAGGAACAGGAACAGCCGAAGAAGTGAAAAACGCCGCCATAGATGGATTAGGTAAATTATCAGCATACGGCAGGGAACATCAGGTCAATATTATTGTGGAAAATCATGGCGGTTATTCGTCAGACGGAAAATGGTTAGCTGATATTATGAAGCAGGTAAACAGCCCTTTCTGCGGAACTTTGCCCGACTTTGGCAATTTTAAAGTAAATGCGGATCGCGAATATGATAAATATCAGGGGGTAACAGACCTGGTGCCTTTTGCAAAAGGTATCAGTGCTAAAACTTTCGAATTCGATGAAAAGGGGAACGAAAGCACAATTGATTACGACCGTATGTTTAAGATTATCAAAGATGCAAAATGGTCGGGTATTGTTGGAATAGAGTATGAGGGATCCACTTTATCAGAAGAGGAAGGAATCAGGAAAACAAAGATATTACTGGATAGAATACTTCAGAAATTTAAATAGCTACTCCATTATTATTATCTTGCCGGCAAAACAAATATAAGCTAAGCATGCGTTTTTATTTTTTCTTTCTGGCCTTCCTTTCCGTTTTAAGTACCAATGTGATTGCCCAAACCCATCAGCAGAATAGTGGGTGGCTATTCCTGCTGAATAACACAAAAATAAGTAAGAAATGGGGTGCTTACATGGATATACAGGTAAGATCAGCAGATAAATACGATCATGTCAGAAACCTCTTGTTCAGGCCTGGCCTTACCTATTACGCCAGTGATAAACATGAAATTACATTAGGTTATCTGCTGAATGAAACTTTTATACGGCTGCCAGAAACATCACATTATGCTCTTACGGAACAAAGGATATGGGAGCAATATGTATTTAAACATAAAATAAAAACAATCAGTGTGAGTCACCGGTTCCGACTGGAACAACGCTTCATCGAAAGGAATAATGCTGATGACCTCTTCGCGCAACGTTTCAGGTATTTCTTCAGATTTATTATTCCATTGGAAAAGGAAGTCATCAGTTTTGAAAAGGGGCTCTTCCTGGCTATTCAGAATGAAATATTTTTAAACATTCAACATAAAGATCAGCTCAATGGACATCTGTTTGACCAGAACCGCGCTTATACCGCAGCAGGATACCGGTTCAGGAAAAAGTTAGACATAGAGGCGGGCTATATGAATCAGTCCTCAAAAGGAACAACTTATAATACCGCCAACAATATTATACAGCTGGCGGTTTATACGAAGTTTTAGGAAAAAAATGTTAAACCTTCAATGCATTTTTATAGGCAAGAATTTTTTCAAGCAAAACAGCTGCATCAAAATCGGTTTCTGAAGCGGTAAGATAAATCATCAGGTTTCCATGCTCGTCTGTTGTACCCTGCATTACCATTGCGGATAACTTTTTAGTGATTAGGGTACGATAGCTTTCCGGATTGCTGATATGCAATGTAATCAGCGTATCCCATCCTTGTTTAATAAGTTCATAACCGGCAATATCTTCCCATCGAATCAGACCGGCAGCCTTGCTCACTGGTGTAACTCTCGCAATAATACCCTCCGGCTGGAGAGAAATCAGTGGAGTTTTATCATTAAAGGAGAGTAAGGATCGTATGATGACTATTCCTAGTATCACGATAAATATAACAGAGAGCGCGATTCCTTTAGGTGCATAAACATCGGAGAATACGCCCGTACTGTATAAAAGAATCAATACCATTAAAATGAGTATACCTGCACAGGCAAGTATGATAGTTCCTGATTTTTTCTTGTTTCTGTAAAATTCCAAGCTTAATATTTTAGATAAATTGTGAATAAATAATGTTTTTATTTATTTTATCAAAAACTAAGCCGCCTGATGTATAATTATATGGCAGATTTATAGCCCGTTCATATACTGGACTTTAAATTGCAATAAAATTGCTACCGCAAAACAAAATTGTCTCCCCTAACAGCTCAAACGGAGAAATAGATTTGTGTACTCTTTACCGAACACATTTAGAAAGGAATTTCTAAGGGTTTGTATCAAGTACAAAACTAAAATTTTTCGGCTTCGCCCTCCAAAACTGTAGTTTCATCCAGAAAGGAATATTAAATGTATAAACATTTTTGAAACTATCCTCAGTCAGCGGAAAGTGAAATTCGATCCACTCGCCTATCTGGTTTAGCAATTCCTTGTCCTTGATCTGATGAGAATACCAACGCACCTCAGCTCTCACCTTAACCGGGTGAGCCGTACCCAGAGGTTCGCCATTTATATACACTGCAAATACAGAGTTGTCTTCTTTTACAGGCACTACAGATAAAGTACCTGTATAGTGCAAACTCATCACTTCAATTTCAATTGGTTCCATAAAATTGCTTTTGCCCCATTTGAGGGCATTTCTTACCTTATGACAATAAATTATGTTAAAAGTCCTATACGTTTTAAAATAAAATATTCAAGCTCTGGCACGACTTGTGCGTAAAGATACTATTATTTTAGAAATCCAAACATATTTATTATATTGCGTAACCAGTTACATAATCAATTACAATATAATATTATTCCACATGAATTTCTTCGATAAAGTAGGCACAGTAGCCATAGGAAGCAGACTTCGCATGTTAACAGAAAAAATAACTGAAGACGCATCCCACATTTATGAGCTTTATAATATTGACATGCAGCCTAAATGGTTCCCTGTTTTCTATGTCATTTCCCAGGGAGAAGAAAAAACTGTTACAGAGATTGCAAAAGAAATTGGTCACTCCCATCCATCGGTAAGTAAGATTATCAGTGAAATGGTTGCCAAAGGTCTTGTTGCTGAAAAAAAAGACAAGGCAGATGGCAGGAGAAATATGATCAGCCTTTCTAAAAAAGGAAAAGAAATTACTGTCAGGATGAAAGATCAGTATACCGATATAGAAAGTGCAATTGGGGTAATTACCAAGCAGGCAACGCATGATCTTTGGAAAGCGATAGAAGAGTGGGAATTCATCCTTGAACAGCAATCGTTGTTGAACCGGGTAAAGGACCAATTGAAGATTCGTGAAAGTAAAAAAGTTCAGATCGTAGATTATCAGCCGCAATATAGTGCTGTCTATAAAGCCCTTAATGAAGAATGGATTTCAAAGTATTTTAAAATGGAGGCGGCGGACTATAAGGCGCTGGACAATCCTGAGGGATATATACTGAATAACGGCGGTTATATTTACGTGGCGCTTTATGACAATCAGCCAATCGGTGTCTGTGCCCTGATCAGGAGAGATGATCCGGAATATGAATATGAACTGGCTAAGATGGCTGTTTCACCGATAGCACAGGGGAAAAGTGTGGGCTTTTTATTAGCACAGGCGGTGATCAATAAAGCCAGAGCCATAGGTGCAGCAAAATTATACCTGGAGAGTAATACCTCATTAAAGCCTGCTATCAATTTATATCATAAATTAGGCTTCAATAAAGTTGCTGGCAGGGCTACTCCATATGAGCGCGCGAATATCCAGATGGAACTCCTGTTATCATAAATCCTTTACAGCTGTTTGTTTATACAATAGCCACTTTTGCAAAACAGTGGCTATTGTTTCTTCCACAAATGGTTTCGTAATCAAATCATCCATACCCGCAGCAAGACATCTTTCCAGTTCATCTTTAACGTTACCAGCCGTAAGCGCAATGATCGGTATATGCTGCTCTCCATTCAGCTGCCTGATCTGTTGTGTGGCTTCATAACCATTTAAAACAGGCATCTGAATATCCATTAAAATTAAATCAGGTGTATTTCTTTCGCAATACCGCAAAGCTTCCAGTCCGTTATTCACCTCTATAACCCGCGCATTTTCAAATGTCCGTCTGATAATTGTCCTCGCCAGGATCAGGTTGATCAGATTATCATCAGCTACTAAAATAGTTATTCCTGCTTTTGACGGTTCCTCAGTTTCATTTACAATATCAGCTGCATCGCCCTTTGTCTCCTGGTCATGCAAATGTGATAACAACTCATAAAGCTCAGCCATTTTCACGGGTTTAACTAATCTTTGTCTCACCTGTAGTTCTTCTGCTTCCTTTATCATTCTTTCACTGTCAGATGAACTGCACATCAGGATCGTAGGTTGCGGCTCCCGCATGTTCCGGGAATTCTCCCTGATTTTTCTGATGGTCTCCAGACCATCCATATCCGGCATGTGATAATCCATTAATATGGCATCAAATTTTTCACCGGAATTGAGTAATTCCACCGCTTCTTCCCCACTCTCCACTGAAGTTGTCTTGATATTCTTAATCAGCAACATCTGATCAAGGATCAACCTGTTATTGCTGTTATCGTCCACAATCAATACTTTTTTTATCGACTTTATCTTTATCCTTTGTTTCAGGTTGAGATAAGACGTTTTAATAGCTATATCAAAAAAGAAAACACTCCCTTCACCAGGTGTACTGTAAAGCTGCAACCGGCTACCCATCAAGCCAAGTAGTTTATTAGTGATCGAAAGACCAAGCCCAGTTCCTCCATATTTTTTGGTGGTCGATCCATCTTCCTGTGCAAAAGCATCAAAAATCTTCTCCTGATTTTCTGCACGGATTCCAATACCGGTATCCCTCACACTAAAACGCATTCTGGTATTTTCCCCCTGGCCATTCAAAACTTCAATTTTCAGCTCTATCTCCCCCGACATTGTAAATTTCACCGCATTCCCCAGAAGATTAATGAGAATCTGCTTTAATCTTACAGCATCTACCCATATTAATCCAGGCAAATCAGGCTGTAGGTTCAATAATAATTCAAGTCCTTTTTTCTGTACCTGATAACTGATAATATCAGTTGACTGACTACTAAGCTTATACAAATCAGTTTCCTCAATATCAAGCTCCAGTTTACCCGCCTCAATTTTAGAAAAATCAAGAATATCATTAATAATATCCAGCAATGAATTAGCGGATTCGTTCACAATTGATAAATACTGATCCTGTGTTTCTGATAATTTAGTTTTTAAGACCAGATCTGTAAAACCAATGATTCCATTTAGTGGTGTACGAATCTCATGACTCATGTTGGCAAGAAAATCAGATTTTGCTATACTGGCTTCTTCAGCTAATCTTTTTGCCTCCTTAAGCTCATTTTTTTGCTTAACATTTTCCGTAATATTCAAGGTAAAGATCATTAATCCACCTATATTTCCATCCGATTCATACCAGGGTCGCATCTCCCAGGAAATATGCTGAACAACGCCAGGCCTGTCACTGAGATGAATCTCTTCCTCCATCCGCTCGGTAGCACCAGCCAGAATCCTTTGGTGTCTGGCTCTCCGCGCATCATCTGTAATCAGAAACCAATCATAATAAGAACTACCAGGAACGGCCTTGCCTAACAGGTTATATTCTTCTATCCAACGGTCGCTGACAGCCACGTAATTCATATCATTGTCCAGCATGGCAACAGCAGCAGGCACATTTTCTACAAACGATGACAGAATGGCTTTATCCCGTAAAGATTCAATTTCGGCTTTCTTTACCTTATCTATATCCTGAAAAGACCCGTATAAGCGTGTACATATCCCCTTATCACAGAATGCATGTCCAATAGTCTTTACCCATTTATCGCTCCCTGACCTGGTTCTGATCTGTAATTCAAGTTCCCAGGACTTCCCGCTGAGCTTACTATCAGCAATCGCTTTGATAATCTTATCCCGGTCTTCACCTTCTTTATAAAAAGAAAGACCATCTTTCAGACTGGGCTCGTAAGCCTGTTCTACCTCATGAATTCTTTTGGTTTCAGAAGTCCAGTACACCTGCTCCCGGATTAGATCAAACTCCCATCCTCCAACTTTAGCCACCTGATTGGTTTGCTCCAGCATTTCGGTAGTCCGCCGCAAATCCTGCTCCAGTAAAAGTCTTTTTTCGTCTTTAATTTTATACTCAGAAAGATCACGACCAATACAGAATAAAGTTCCTGTAAGTAATTCTGGTGTAGATACCCATTCGATGGTTTTGTAACTCCCATCTGCAGTTTTGATACGGGAAGTAAAGTTTACTGAGGGGTTTCCCTCACTGAGCCGTTTCAGTTCCAATAAATTAGCCGCTGTGTCTTCTGGATGAAAAAGATCCGTAATTGGCGTCTTTAAAAAGAAATCCGGTTCCCAGCCTAATATTTTTGTAAATGAAGGATTCACTTTTTTAAAGTCACCCCGAAGAGTAACTATACAAATCAGGTCGTTGGAAAGATTAAAAATCTTTTCAAAATTTCTCAGTTCTTCCTCTTTCTTCTTTTCTACGATCAGTTCAAGCGCCTGCCTGCAAATCAATTCCAACCCACGTTTCTGAGACGAAGACAATGTTCGTGGCACCCTGTCCATCACATTAAGCGTCCCCAGAACATTTCCTTCTTTATCTGCAATGGGAAAGGTAGCAGCAAAAGGAACAGCTGGAAGTGCGAGCGCAAATTCCTGATGGTAACTTTCGTTTTGCCGGGAGTCGAACATCGATTTCAGAAATGACCTTTCTTCTTCTTTTACAAAAATAAATGCAATTTGTACCGCACACACCATTGCAGCCAGTTCAGTGAGGCTGTCATAATTTGTCTCAGTAGCGTGATATGATGTATTTGACTTGTTGCTCATACTTATTTATACTCGACATCCTTACCATTTAATATACGGTTAATGTAATGGTAAAGATCAAAACAGATCCAGGAATCTATCAAAACTGGATAGTCAGCAATCAAAAGAATTTAATCTTCTGTTTCCTTTTTGTTCACCACCTTTACCGGCACATCATCGGGCATTTGATCACCAAGAAGTTTACCCCATGGCTTCAGCTCTTCAATGCGATCAAATATTATTTTAAATACTGCAATAAACGGTATAGAAAGGAACATGCCACTAACACCCCATAACATTCCTCCCAGGAGCACGACAATAATTGAGATCAGTGCATTTACAGAAACTTTTGAAGAAACCACCTTTGGTACCAGGATATTATTATCTATAAACTGGATAAGCGAATAGGCGGCAATGATCAAGAGTGGCGTAGTGAAACCCTCTTTAGTTACAATAGCCATTAACACCGGCAGCGCAATAGCAACTACGCCACCTAAATAAGGAATCAAATTTAAAATCGCCCCGATCACACCAATCAGAATAGCATAAGGTACGCCAAGCAGCAGTAATGCAGCAGAATTCAGCACCGCAATCATAGTGGTTTCAATCATCAGGCCCACAATATAACTTTGCACCGCTGATTTGGTCTCATGTAAAATATCCGCTACCTGATCAGAATTATCTTCATCAAATACCTCAAAAATAAAATTGAGAATTAAAGGTTTATAAAAAAGAAGAAGAAAAACATATAATGGGATCAATACCACAAAGCTTAACATCCCGAATACAGTATCAAGTGTCTTTCCAAGATATGCTTTGCTATTGTTCATTCCTTCACTGATCATACTCATCTGCTTTTCGATCGTGATACCAAATTGCGAGGAAAGCCAGGCTTGCAAATCATGAAACATAGTCAATGATTTTGCCTTTAATTGTGGAATCATCTCTCCAAACTGCGCAATCTGAGAGGAAAGAAAAAACAATATACCTGCCAGTAACAGCATAGCAAGCAGAATGGTAAGCGTAATGGCTACTATCTTATTTAGTTTCCATCTTTGAAATCTGTTATAAATGGGATTTAACAAGATTGATATCAGACCGGCAAACGCAAAAGGAACAATGATGTCCTGCAGCAAAAACAGGATGTAAAAGAATAGGTATATTCCAATAATCACCATTGGGGCCTTAATGTAAAACGGGAAGGACTGTTTTACGGCAATACTTTCATCTTCCGGTATTTCACCTGCTGCATTTGTTCTTACCTTAAAGATCCGACCCCTCATTATTCACCAGATTAAATTATTGAATAACAAACACTGTGTTTGATAAATTGTTGTTAAATTAGGTTTTATTTTTGAATAAACTGCCGCTCCACATTAAATTTAGCCATAACTATGATCTGCTGAGGATGCAGGAAGAGCTAAATTCCTGCTTAAAACATGAATGGCCGCTGCATTTTAAGACAAGCGATTTTGAATGAAGCTGGAAAAGCATCTCTCTACGCTCTGCAAGTGGTGTTGTGGAAGATATATTCGAGCATCCCGAAATCAATGGGTATCGTGATACTCCACTATTAGTGAAAACACCTTATATCAAAAGCATTATCGATTCCTGGAAATGTGACAAAGAAGCGGTTCGCTTGCTCTCTCTTGCTCCAGGAAGTGTAATCAAACCGCATAAGACAGACCGCCTGGAAAACATTGACAGATTGGGTAATATTGCTGATCAGGTTTCCAATGAGTACGATTTATTCTTATTGCGGCTATCAATCCTTTCGAAGAAGGAAGAAGAAAATTGAGTGTATAATTTAACGCCCCTGTCATATGGCTAAAATGCGAATTAGCCGTATTGATAGGAAGGGACACCAAAGGCTTATATAAAAAGGCATTGCTTCCTGATCATCATCCTGATAAAACTATAAATCTTACCGGGATAAATGACACCTTTGAAGAGCCATTGCACCCCGACCTCCTCTTACCTACAGATCAGTTAAATGAGCAGGAAAGCCTTCATTTATTGGCCGCTTTTATCAAGGCTGCCGTTTAGAGACTGGGTGAATCATCACCCTGGTATGGGAAGCAGGCACCGGAAAAGCACTTGAATTGATATTGAAACTAGCTAGAACCTATATGTGATAAGCCTTTGGTAAGGGTTTGATAAGGGTTTGGTAAGCCTTGAAGGCTTATCAAACCCTTAGAGAACATTTACTAAACTCTTACCAATAATCCTTTTGATCTAGTTTGAATAGCAGTTACTACCTGTTTCTGTAGTTTCCATCTTTTTTTCAAGCCAGGTTCGAATAAGTTTTGAGTGTATTTCTTGCGTAATTATGATTTTAAATACGATCTGATTTTACCACAATTGATCCTGACTATTATACCTGCAAATTCGCATTATAATAGTCAGGATCATAGTCTTAATCTTTAATTATGTGTAATTATAGTAGCTGTTAAATCTGGTGAACCAGCTACCTGTCCGTTGATAAATATGGTATAGATTTTCCCATTTTCCAGTGTTATACCTGAAAGTGAAGTTCCGGTAACATTTATAATCGACTGGCTGGCAGTATTCCTGAGCTGAAAATTCAGGTTGGTACCTGCATCAATTTCCCTGAAAGGACCTAATGTTTTCCAGGTGAGTCCATCAACAATTGCTGGTGCTTTTCCATTCGTGTAAGGAATAACTACCTGTCCGCCAAAATCGCCATAATTCACATTACTGAATACGGCAGCACCACCAGCATAAGTAAAGTCCACATGTGGGGCATCTGGAGAAAAATTAGCAAACCTTATTTTTGCCTTTCCCGAAGCAGGAAGAGATAAATCATCATAAACTAAAATCAGGCTATCTGCGTTATTTGGGTTAAGGCTACTTTTCAATCGCTTTTTGACAGTGAATAAGGTATGTGCAAAATCCGCTATCGGACCATTAGGCCCCGCAAATGAAGACGAGTTATTCTCCTGGATAAAATTAGCACTTCCACCAAAAACGTATGATGCAATATAAGAAGCACCCGTTCCTTCTGTTACGTTGTATTGTACCTTTCCAAACTGCGTTTCCAGATAGGCTGAAGCAGTATTCCGCTGAAGGAGAGCAGGTGTGACTTTGCGGGTGAAATCGTAAAAATTTACTGGCGTGAGCGATGCTCGGGCGTTAACAAACTTAACTTTCGCACTTAATGGCGTCCGGTCACCGGCATCTATATCCAGGTAATCGGCTTTACTGCATGAAACAAAAACAGTGGGTAAAAAAGTTAAAAGTAATAAAGTTCTTTTAAGGTTCATGCTGAGTATCTTATCAACTGATTCCATAGCGTATACAATTTTCATGTGTTCTTATTTAAAATTTGCGGATAACCTGATAAATGGCTGTAGTCCTGCGTTAGTGCCAGACTGCACAGAACCAGGTGCAGGAGTTCTCGTAATGTTGGCTCCGGGTGCGGGAATGGAATAGTCGCCCAAAATGTTAAATAGGTTATTTATGCCAATAGTAGCTTGTAAAACTGGCGTAACCCGGTACCCTGCAGAAATATCGGTAATCCAGATGGGACTGTAAACCTGGTAATAATAGTCAGGTTTAGGAAAGGTTGCGTTCAGCTGACTCACCCCGGTTACCGAACCAAAATAAACCGCCCTTACCAGAAAATTCAATTTTTTAACATTATATGTTCCCTGTAAAGTAATTTTTGTAGCAGGAATACTTGTAGTCACCCTTGCCTGTTCACTTTCATCAAAAATAATGTAGCGGTAAGCCTCTAAACCTTTGGGCGTATTTACTTTAGTCAGCTTAGTTTTCTGGAAGTTACCTCCCGCCAGAAACGCGGCATTCCCACCATTGGGTAACAGAAATTTGTAACTGCCCGTAAACTCTATTCCCTCCGTTCTCGTGCTGAACGAGTTATAAAAGAACTTGGCCTGCACTGTTCCGGTCTGCACAAATAAGGCTCTTACATCTGCCGGAAGGTTAGTATCCGTTGCAGAAAAACGTCCGGTATTACCTACCCTGTCTTTGATATCAATCTGATAAGCATCAAGCGTGAGTTCAATATTCTGGATAGGCTGTGAAGTGATTCCTGCAGAATAACCTTTAGAGCGTTCTGGCTGCAGGGCAGGAATCCCAAGTGCTTTTGTAGCGGGGTTCACGTTATTTGCCGTTACCTGATCTATAGCTACCCCGTTCTGGAAGGTAGTGGAGGTTTCTGTATAATAGAACTGGGCAAGATCAGGTGCTCTGAAACCCGTATTGAAGGCGCCTCTTATAGCCAGCCACCTCGCAAAACTATATCTTGTTGCCGCTTTATAAGTACTTACACTACCAAAATCTGAATAATGCTCCACCCTGAAGGCCCCGGATACGAGCCATTTCTTAGTTACATTTAATTCAAGGTCGGCATAAGCAGCAGAAATAGAGCGTTTCACATCCACCTCATTTCCAGGTCTGAAACCGGCATGAATTTGTGATCCGGGAGAGAGTCCGTTTAATGGCGTACTTCCAATTGCATTAAAATAGGGAATGCCACCAGTGGTATATTCCACACTATAAATTGTACTCAGATCGGCTTTTGAATAGGAACTTTCTTCCCCGGCTTTGATCTGATATGTTTCTACACGGTACTGACCGCCAAATGCGACGTTCAGCCCACCCAATAGCTGCTCAAACTTGCGGCTAAAGTCTATACTTCCACTATTCTGGGAAGCGTTGTAACTTCCGGCATTAAAACTTCTCGGTGTTTTCTGTCCAAGACTGGCATTCAGGGAATTGGTAATCACATTGTCGAAAGCATTCCTGCCATAAACATTAGAAAGGTCTACATTCCATTCTTTCAATTTTCCTTTTACACCCAGGGCAAAGGACTGATCCGTAATAATATTGTCCATCGCAGGCAGAAACCCATCGGGATAAACAAATGTATTATTGCGTTCTGTCCATCCCGGCAGCCGGTATACTGCAGTAAACTGCGAGTTCCTGTGACTGATACCACCAAATGAGTAGATTTCGACCCCATCTTTCAATGGAATAGCTGCATTGTAAGAAAGCAATCCATCTATAGATTTGTTAGTAGAACCACGCTGGTCAAAATAATGCCTGTCTATACCCCTGCCTGCAATAATCGCATCATCAATTTCTTTGGTATAAATCTGATCAAATCCTCGCGTATTGGCCCCGCCACCATAAGCCGGACCAATATAGATGCCATCAGCATTTCTGCCTGCCGGTAGGGAAACAGCCTGAGTGGCATATTCTCCGGTTACGTTAAAATATCCCTTAGTGCCTAGTTTGACACCAAAATTAGCATTTGTACGGGTCGTTAATCCGTCACCTCTTCTGCGGATACTTTCAATAGTACTGATCGTCAGTTCGTCTGCATTATTTTTCAATACAATATTGATAACGCCGGCAATGGCGTCAGAACCATATTGGGCGGCGGCCCCATCTCTCAAAATCTCTATCCTTTCAATTGAGCCGACCGGTATAGCATTCAGATCATATCCCGTGGCACCATTTCCTAATCCACCCCAACTGATATTTGAACTTTTATGCCTTCTTTTTCCATTTAAAAGTACCAATACCTGATCTACACCCAGACCTTTTAGCTGAACAGTAGATGTTGCAGATGCAGCATCACCACCACCAGAAACGGAAGAGTGAAAAGATGGGGATACATATTGCAGCAATTGTGTTACGCTTGCCTGTGGAGAATATTGCTGCAGGGTTTTTAAGTCAATAATATCCACAGGAACCGGGGAGTTCAACTTGGTACGGTTGGCATTTCTGGAACCTACAATCTGCAATTCATTCAAACTGTTATCGGCTTCCTCGAGGCTGATATTCAAAGTAACCGCGGTGCCTATTTCAACTTCCCTGGTTTTAAAACCTATAGAGGAGATCACCAGGAATCTTCCATTTTTTGTACTGAGCTTAAACGTTCCGTCCCTGCCAGTGGTAGTTGTACCATCGAGCCCTTTAATCCTTACGGAAACTCCTGCTAATGGTAAATGATCTTCCGCAGAGCTAACCAGCCCCGTAATTACTCTTTGTTGTGCAAAAGATATGTGGCTAAAAAGTAGGGCTATAATAATGATGAGTAGTTTTCTTTTCATTTTGTTGATTAAATTGGGCATAAGTATGGCCTTCTGCAGGTTTTATCGACCTCAGATCAGCTCAATTAGCATTATCGCTTAAAAATTTATAGCCTCAGGCTACTTTTGATGATCTATCTTTTCATAAACCGGTCATCTGTCAGCGCGATCAGAAATGATTCCAGGTCATTGATATCAGTTTCTGACAAGCCGAGTGGTTTACTAAGAGAAAGATCCCTGTTTTTCCCATTTTTGATAACCTCATCGGGATTATTATAATACCTGATCACCTCTTTCAGCGTCTTGAACATTCCATTGTGCATATAAGGCGCTGTTAAGGCCACATTTCGCAAACCGGGAATTTTAAAATGTCCTTTGTGCTCCGGATTCTTTGTCACGTCGAAACGTCCTGCATCGTTCAAATCCTGCTCGTTGAATAATCCAATACCTTTAAAACGGTCAGCCGTAAAATCTTCTCCTGAATGGCAGTTGTTACAATTTGCTTTACCGATAAATAAAAGTCTGCCCCTTTGTGCAGAGGCCGATATCGCAAGGTCATCTCCATCAATATACCTGTCGTAAGGACTATTGGCAGTTTCGAGCGTGCGTTCAAATGATGCTATAGCCTGCAACAGATTTTTTTCTGTGGGTGCAGCATTGAATATCTTTTGAAATAACTCCGCATACGTTTTATCTGCTTTTAATCTTGCTATCGCTTCAGCTATTGGCAGATTCATTTCTACAGGATTAATGATGGGTTGGAGCGCCTGATCTTCAAGTGATGAAACCCTTCCATCCCAAAATAAGTTCGGGCGACCAGAAAGATTGGTGACTGAAGGGGAATTACGTGATCCTCTTGTGCCGCCAACGCCAATACTTACCACGGCAGTATCAGCAAAAGCAAATTCGGGTTTGTGGCATGATGCACAGCTGATTGACTTATCTTTTGAAAGTATAGGATCAAAAAAAAGTTTCTCTCCCAGCCGCTCTTTACTGTTGATCACTTCAGGATCATCAGCACCAAAACCAGCAATTACAAGCACAAGAACACTCATTACCAGGAAAATATTTATTTTAGGTTTCATCAGAATATAATGGTCTTTTATCGGCTATGAAGCTATCATAAGCATATTCATTGTTATTTGTAAGCAGTAAGCTTATGATGGTTTCATTAGTAAATATTATTTAATTGCTATGAAGCTACTACGATCATTTTCATTGCTGTTTGTGAGTGGTATGCTCGCAGTGGTATCATTATATACCCTAATTCAAATATGATAAGGCAGAGATGAGCCGAGCAAGCCCTCTCTACCTATCAAAACGAGAGATTATCTGTTAGCAGCAAGCTGGATATTCAATTCAAAATCATCATAGATAGTTTTATCCCCCAGATTTTCGAAGAAATTTTTCGACCTGAACTTGATACCGTATTTGGTCCTGTCTACAGTGATTTTTGCATTTGCAACGAGCTTACCATTATCTATTTTTACAGTTGCAGGAAAAACAACTTCATTGGTAATCCCCTTGATAGTCAGATTTCCTTTGACTGTATAAAGTCCCGCACCCCTGGTAACTGCAGAAGTGATCACAAATTTTGCTTTGTCAAACTGATCAACAGCAAAAAAGTCTTCACTCTTTAAATGCCCCAAAAGCTTCGCATTAGTTTCCTGATCAGTAATATCAGTCACCTTTATCGACTTTGTATCCAGATCAAAACTTCCTCCCTTCAATACATTTTTCTCTACATTGAGTATACCTGCGCTTACATCGATAGTACCGCTATGCTGACCAGTAACTTTTTTAGCCAGCCAGGTCAGTTTACTATGTTCGGCATCTACCCTATAAGCATCAGCTTTTACACTCATTTTTGCCGGTGACTTTACTGCTGGTGGTACCAGTTCGTGAACGATAGTAAAAGAAGAAAGCACAACTACTGTTACTATCGCTACCAGCGATTTAATTTGTTTCATATTGGTCTGTTTTATGGGTTTTTGATTATATTATTTTCCTGTGGTCTGTGCGCTGAAATATTCGGCCGATGGTACCGGCTCCGCGATAAGTTCGTCGAGTACCTTATTGAATTTTTTCTCATAATCAGCATAATACTGACCAGTTACGGTACCTGTATATCCTGTATAAATTTCTCTTACTTCACCTTTACGGTCAATAATAATAGTAGTAGGGTAGGCAATGAACTTACTCAACGCAGGTAATTTATCCGCCACCAGACGTTTATCAGCAAGTCCGCCGAATAGGATATCATATTTGATATTATACTTATCTCTCAATTTGCCTAAAGTATATTTACCATATTCCAGGTCATCTTTCTGCTCAAACCCTACAGCAATAGCTTCCACTCCTCTTTTTTGATTTTTATTGAACCAGGGAGATAAGAAAACCGTTTGATCTGTGCAGTTCGGGCACCAGGTACCTACCAGTTCCACAATCACTACTTTACCTTTATATTTTTCATCTGTTAAGGAAACTGGTTTGCCTGTAAGATCCGGAAAGGTGAAAGCCAGCTTTTTTACCCCCTCCTTCAAAGCGGTTAATTTGTATGGATCAGGCAGTTCTGCTTTACTATCCTTGATACCGGTAAACTTCAGGTTATCATAAATTCCCTGACTAATTTCACCAGAGAGCGTACCATCTTCGTTGATTGTACCGCGGTAGATTTTAGGACTTGGACCACTAAAACCAGACAAAACGAACTGATTTCCCTGAACCGTACCTTCCAGTTCCCGGCTGTCGCCTGTAACTTGCATAATTACACCAGTGAGCTTATTTCCTGTTTGCTTTAAGATCGCAATCTTATTAGGTACAGCTTCTTTCGAAAATCCTTTAAATTCCCATTTTCCAGACAGGTCTGCAGCAGGGGCAACATCCTTACCTGGTTCTACAAAACGATAACTCTTGCCCTGTTCTGCTGTAAACGGCAGTGCGTTACCACGAAGTCCAGGTACCAGGCTGCGGTATTCTCCACTGATTTGTCCTTCATTGTCTATACGGGCAACTAATGCCGCGTCATAGGTGTTCATCTTAATAAAAATAGAATCTTTGCCCAGGTACTGCACATGGAAGTCATCTCTCCTTGTACCATTCAACAGGGTAAAAGTTGCATGTGCTGCATCTTTTCCTTTGAGTTCAAAATTAAAAGGCACTTCACTTTCACTTACTTTGAACACACCACGCCAGATGCCTTCTTTGATAAATTTCCTGGCAGTTTTGGGATCTTCATTTTTAATGGCGCCAAAAGACGAGGCAGTGATCAGCGTGGTAAATGCCAGCGCATAAAATTTAGACGATTGCAGTTTCATATGATTAATTTTAGAGGTTTAAAGATTGATTATTTGCTTCCGGCACTAGCTGTTGAAGCAATTTGAACTGGTACAGGCTCTGCAATCAGTTCATCCAGCACTTTGTTGAATTTTCGTTCATATTCTTCAAAGTATTTACCTGTTACTGTTCCGGTATAACCTGTGTAAATTTCTCTGACGTCCCCTTTTCTGTCGATAATAATTGTTGTGGGAAAGGCTACGAATTTATTGAGTGCAGGAAGTTTCTGTGCCACGATCTTTTTATCAGCAATACCGCCAAAAAGAATATCGTAGCTGATCTCATATTTGTCCCTTAATTTACCGAGCGTATATTTTGCGTATTCCAGGTCATCTTTGTGTTCAAAGCCTATTGCAATAGCTTCTACTCCTCTTTTTTGATTCTTTTTGAACCAGGGAGAAAGAAAAACAGTCTGATCAGTACAGTTTGGGCACCAGGTACCTATAGTTTCAATAATCACTACTTTACCTTTATATTTCTCATCAGATAAAGAGACTTGTTTACCGTTTAAATCGGGAAAAGTAAACTCCAGCTTTTTATATCCTTCCTTGAGGAATGTAAGCTTGTAGGGATCCGGCAGTTCAGCTTTTTCATTACGCTGTCCGTCAAACTTCAGGTTCTTATAGATGCCGAAGCCCTGTTCTCCGGTGATGCTGTTATCGTCATTAATTTTACCTCTTACGATGAAAGGACTGGGACCGGTAAAACCTGACAATTCAAATTCATCGCCCTGCACGGTGCCTTCCAATTCACGGGTATCACCCACAACGGTCATGATTACCCCTGTCAGTTTATTACCCGTCTGTTTCAGTAATGCAATGGATGCAGGAACGGCTTCTTTGGTGTAGGTTTTAATTTCCCATTTTCCTGATATATCATGTTTCGGAGCAATATCTTTACCAGCTTCCACAAAGCGATAACTCTTTCCATGCTCTGCAACAAAAGGGAGAGAATTACCTCTGAATCCCGGTACAAGGCTCCTGTATTCCCCTGTTAAGGTGCCGTCAGCTTCAACTTTCGCTACCAGGGCCGCATCATAGGTATTCATTTTCACATAAATTGAATCCTCACCGCGTCGCTCTACATGAAATTCATCACGTCGGGATCCGTTTAATAATGTCAGGATAGCATGTTTGGGATCTTTTCCTTTAAATTCGAAATTGAAAGGAACTTTTGATTCACTGACATTGAATACGCCACGCCAGATTCCTTCTTTAGGAAAGGGTTTTGAATCATTTGCTGACGCCGTACCTCCGAGTAATACTACTGAAGTCAGGAAGCCTGCTACTTTTAAGGAAATTTTAGTTTTCATAATCATCGTTATTAATTTAAATACTATGGTTTTATAGTTTTTTAAATAACAAAGCGACATACCGATCCCTGCACCCCGGGTTACACAGTTGTAAACAACTGATCACCAGAAGATGACTGCTAACAGGAAACGATGAGTAACTTGTTATTAATTAATTTATAATCCATCGCTGGATCAGTTTGAGCACTTTTTCCTATGGAAAGTTGCTAGAAGTTCAACGAGACTGCCTCTCCCTTCTTCTGTATAAATCAACTAATTAATGGTGGTGATTAATTAGAGTGAATAAATCAGCAGTCCATTTCCCGGGGGAATAAAAGGACATAGCTAATCTGGCGACATCGTAAGGTGTCGTACTCTTTTTGATTGAATGTGGATTTTTTCATCATATTCGTTAATTTATAATCTATTATCTAGATCAGTTTGAGCACTTTTTCCTATGGAAAGTTGCTAGAAGTTCAACGAGGCTGCCTCTCCCTTCTTCTGTATAAATCAACTAATTAATGGTGGTGATTAATTAGATGGTAAACTGTATATTTATCTTTATAATTCCTGATACCCCGGTAGCTTTTCTGACTAAGAATAAATGACCACCATAATATTCCATCAAAATGCTCCGGGGTATCAGGATTTGAAAAATCAAGATTATCAGCTCCGGTATTTTTTCTGGATATATCAATGCTACAGTAGCGTAGCGCGATATTTTTATGGCATCAAATTTTCATATGTCGTTACCTACAACAACGCATAAACTGATCTGATTTTGAGTTCAGTATTTGTTTAGCGGTTTGTATTTGTGAGATCATAGCAAGCGTCATTAATTCGTTTATCGTTTAATTTTTATAAAGATATAAATGATAAATCATAAAACAAATTAAATCTACTAATTTAGTAGTATTATTTATTCTTTGGTACCTTTTCCCGCCCTAATACTGCGTCAAGCGCCTGTTTTAAGATATTTTAACTTTATTTCGAAGATGATTAAATATTGCTGATTATTGGTTCTACAGGTTAAAATTCAGTTTTACAACATCATCTATGCTGTCAGTGCCTGCCTTTTCAATAAGTAAAGTGACCGTATCTTTGTACTGTCTAAAATTCACTTTAACATTTCCGTCAAGCAGCTCCGCATGCTTTACCTTTTTATTCACGACCGGAATAGTCACTTTGCGATCAGCAGGCATTTTCAACACATGTATATACCACACATTGTCCTTTGCTGTTACCACCCCCCAGGGCTGTTGCGCTAGAACATTACCGCGTGTTCCGTAGATACTTTCACCATTTATTTTCATCCAGTCACCAATCTTAGCCAGTGTGTCTGTAAATTCGGGCTGAATCTTTCCATTAGGCATGGGTCCTATATTCAGCAGGAAGTTAGCGTCTTTTCCCGCAGCATTAACCAGGTAATGAATCAGTTCTTTTACAGATTTATATTTCCTGTCATTAATGTTAAAACCCCAGCTGCCATTCATGGTTTCGCAAGTTTCTAAAGGTATTTTGCCAATCTTAGCCTCAGCGCTGAAACCCGCAGAATTATTTCCCGGCAGGTCTTTTTCAAACAACTGGAAATCTTCTCCCGGTTTTGGCGCAAGATGATGGTTATTGCCTATCATTATCGCCGGATTTAACCGGTGTATTAATGCATAAATTTCGTCCAGATGCCAGTCGGCCGTTTTTCTATCCCACTCCCCATCAAACCAGATTCCTTTTACTGATGGATAATTCGTAATCAACTCGGTCAGCTGAGTTTTCATAAACCTGATATAGCCTTCCCAGTCACCCTTAACGGGTTTACCATCCCGGATTTCACTGCCGAAAGCATAATCGTCACGGCCCCAGTCCAGCAAAGAGTAATAAAACCGTAACTCAATTCCTTCTTTCTCGCATTCCTTGGCCAGTTCCATCAATGGATCTTTTTTATAAGGCGTACCATCAACAATATTATAAGCCGATGCTTTTGAGGGATACATACTAAAGCCATCATGATGCCTTGAAGTGATGGTGATATACTTCATCCCTGTATTTTTGGCGAGGGCAACCCATTCTTTTGCATTGAAATCCTGAGGATTGAAAAAGTCTGCAAGCCGTTTATAATTAATGTAAGGAATTTTGCGCGAGTGCATTACCCATTCGCCATCTCCTAAAATACTGTAAATTCCCCAATGGATAAACAATCCGAATTTCATATCCATAAACTGCTGCCGGGCCTTAAGCTGAGCGGCAGCAGGCCGATCAGCAACATCCGTTTGTGCGGAAACAGTTGAGGAAATCAGTAATAACAGAACTAACAGCACATTCAATCTTATAAAAATAGCTTTACCCATTGATTTTACATTTTATATATCTGGTTGATATAAATATATAAAAAAACCAGCCTTATCTCAGATAGGGCTGGCGAAATATATCCTTTAAAATACTATTATTCTTTCACCACTACATCATGTGCTCCGCCTTCAACAATGCTCACAGAAGAAACCAGCGTTAGCTTGGCTTTATCTTTAAATTCGCTGATGGTTGTAAAACCGCAACTGCACATCGTTGATTTAATTTTACCCACCGTGATTTCAAGATTGTCTTTCAAACTACCCGCATAAGGAACATAACTATCCACTCCTTCTTCAAATTTCAGTCCGTTGCTCCCGCCCATGTCATAGCGTTCCCAGTTACGGGCCCGGTTCGATCCTTCTCCCCAGTACTCTTTCATGTAATTTCCGCCAACCAGCAATTTCTGTGTCGGGCTCTCATCAAATCTGGCGAAATACCTGCCCATCATCATAAAATCAGCACCCATTGCAAGGGCAAGGGCCATGTGATAATCCTGTGCGATGCCGCCATCAGAACAGATAGGGATGTAAATACCAGTTTCTTCGTAATATTCATCTCTCGCTTGTGATATTTCTATCAGTGCAGTCGCCTGCCCCCGGCCTATACCTTTCGTTTCCCTTGTAATACAGATGGATCCACCTCCAACACCAACTTTTACAAAATCAGCACCAGCTGCCACAAGATATAAAAATCCGTCTTTATCAACCACATTGCCGGCACCAACTTTTACCGTATCCCCGTATGCTTCTTTGATGTATTTCAGCGTTTCTTTTTGCCACTCCGAAAATCCGTCCGAAGAGTCAATACACAATACATCAACACCAGCATTAACCAATGCGGGTACTCTTTCTTTATAGTCCCTGGTGTTTATTCCAGCCCCGACAATCAGTTTTTTCTCTGAATCAGATAATTCCAGTGGATTATCTTTATGGCTGTCATAATCCTTTCTGAACACAAAAAACTTAAAGTTATCATGTTCATCAATTACAGGCAGACTGTTCAGTTTATGTTCCCAGATAATATTATTGGCCTCACTTAGTGTGATTCCAATTTTTGCAGTAATCAGTTTCGAAAAAGGTGTCATAAATTCTTTCACCTTTTTGTCCATCGCATCTGTTCCGGCTCTGTAATCTCTACCAGTAACGATGCCGACAAGGCGACCGCCAGCAGTTCCATTATCCGTTATGGCGATAGTAGAGTGACCAGTTCTCGATTTTAAAGCAATTACATCTTTCAATGTATTTTCTTCAATCAGGTTAGCGGTACTCACGACAAAGCCGGATTTATGCTGTTTAACCTTTTCTATCATTTCGACCTGTTTCTGGATAGACTGAGATCCGAATACAAAAGATAAACCGCCGTTTTTTGCCAGTGCAATGGCCATCTGGTCATCTGATACAGATTGCATAATTGCTGAAACAAAAGGTATATTCAATTCTATGGCCGATTTCTCACCTTTTTTATATTTAACCAGTGAGGTTTTCAGTGATACGTTATCAGGTATACAATCTATAGAGGTGAGTCCGGGAATCAAGAGAAATTCGCTAAAAGTTCTTGAGGTTTCGTTTAAATATTGAGCCATTTTAAAAATATATGCTTAAAAAAAAGAGGGTAATATCTAATGACATTACCAGCATGAAATTATTTTCCAAAGATAACATATATTTAGTCAGATCTCTTTGTAAATACGATTAGCCCTCGTAAATGATTGTAATATTCATACTTTTACAGTGTGTTCAGTCTATCTGTCAGCACCACCAAAGATCAATCATCCGTCCTAATTTTATTGATATGAAAACAGATATACAAGATTTAACAGACATTAAGCTGTTTGTGGACCAGTTCTATGGAAAGATACAGCAAGATGAACTGCTGGGTCCCATATTCGGAGGCGTAATTAAAGATTGGGGACCACACCTGGAGAAGATGTATCAGTTCTGGAACGCTGTATTATTTGGTGTTCAGGGATTTAAAGGTAATCCATTTGCCCGGCATGCACCACTACCCATTTCACAGGAACATTTCGACCGCTGGCTGATCCTTTTCAGAGCAACGATAGATGCCAGTTTTGAAGGAGAAAGGGCTATAGATGTTAAAACAAGAGCAGAGGTGATGTCTGTCATGTTTGTAAGTAAACTAGACCATATGAGGGCAAATCCGGGATACAAAATTCTCTGACCTAAGAATAACAAAATGATGACAGATCAGGATTCAATATAGTCCGCTATATAATCCAGGGTGCGTTCAATGGCATGAACTACTGCATTTTTATAGGCCAGTAAATGCTGATCCATGGCTGATCCGGAAGGGCTTTCTTTCATATTTTTCTTCCTTTCCTTAATCTCTTTCAGCTCGTATTTACACAGATTTCCAAACACATTTGGCTGCTTCAGGTACAGGATTCTTATTATTTCGGCATAGGTTCTGTAAGATTCATTAAGGGTTTCAAAATTGGTGTCACTATATTTTTCAACTGCAAGAATGGGCACCATCAGTTTTTCAAGTCTCGTTTTCTCTTTAACAAAAGTCATTGTAATTAGCTATTGGGTTACGCAAAAAACACATTAGTTCAACATTATTTTTTGAGATACGATGATTAGTACTTTCTGGTTTTTGCTGCTTATTCTTTTAAATCCCCCTATGCTCATCACGGGAAACTCTCCACATCTGCAGTACTACAGAAAGCATGATCAGTACAAGTCCGCAATAGAAGGCGGCAGATAGTTCTGTATTTTCTTTATAAATTACTATAGCCAGTAAAATACTGTATAAGGGCTCCAGATTGAAGCTCAGGTTGACTGTAAATGCTGATATTTTGTACAATGCTTTAGTCAGCAACAGGTACATCAATACAGTACAAAACAGAGACAACAGCAGCAGGTAGACAAAATCCACGTGTGAGGGCAGCAGGGTTTCGACAGGAGAAACATGAAGATAAACAGGCATAATCAGCGTCAGACCGGCACATCCGCCCAGCATCGTGTATAAGGTAATTGTCTCCGAATTAAAGGTTTTAGTTAGCCGCTCATTATAGATCGTATAAAAGGTGCCAATTACAGAGGATATGACACCAAATATAATACCTGTCCGGTAAGTGGCATCCAAACCAAAGATGAGGGCAATTCCGCAGAGGGTAAGGCTGCTGAGTAATATTTCAGCAACCTGAATCTTTTTTCTGTTAATCAATGGTGCAATAATAGCGGTAAAAAAACCAGTCAGCGAATAGCAGACCACTCCAATGGAGATATTTGAATATTTGATGCTTTCATAAAAAAACACCCAGTTAACGGCCAGTATAAACCCTACTAAAGAAATTTTTAGGACAGCAGATACGCCATACCTTTTAAGCTTTCCGCTAAACCACAAAAACAGCAGTAAAAACAGACCTGAAAATAACAAGCGGTACCAGCTGATTAAACCGGCATTCATTGTAATCAATCTGCCAAAAACTCCGGTAAACCCCGCAAGAAGTATAGAAATATGTAAAAAAGTAAATGCTCTTTTCATTCTGGGGAGCGGATTTAGGAGAAGAAATCTTGATAATAGCGTTAAGCAATATACAGGTTTTTGCGAAGAGATTTCCACAAAGCGCTTTCCTCATATATAGCTTACAAATACTAAATCCCCTTATATTCAGGGGATTTAGTATTTGTAATTAAGAAAGTTAAATCATGATCAACTACCAGAAAGCAGTATATAACGCAACGATAAGGCAAACAATAATCAGCGCACCTATCGCAAATGAGTTGCTTACCCTGAACATTTTTGAATCAATTTCGAGTCCATTGGCCACTACTCCATTTTTATATTCAATCTTACTGATCAGATACATTCCTGAAACACATAGTGCAAATACAATCAGCATCCGATCCATAAAGGGAATCTCAAAAACTCCATTCCCATTGGCTACAGCCCATCCATAAGTATTTAGAGGAGACAGGTCTACCCAACCCGGAAGGAACTTCAATATGACGGAGAAGATAAACCCACCAATCGTGGCAAATAATGCGGCATTGGAAGTTGCCTTTTTCCAGAAGAAACCAAGAATGAACATCGCAAAGATCCCCGGAGATACAAATCCTGTATACTCCTGAATATATTGGAATCCCTGTTTACCTTCTCCCATCAGACTGTCACCAATAACCATAGAAAGGATAACGGCAAGTATCATTGCTGCAACCACGGTTAACTTACCTACATTAACGAGTCTCTTTTCGCTCGCTTCGGTATTAAAAGCTTTTTTATAAATATCCAGTGTAAAGATAGTCGCGATACTATTCGCTTTACCTGCAAGAGAAGCAACAATTGCTGCCGTCAAAGCCGCAAAGGAAAGCCCCTTTAAACCAATTGGCAATAATCCCAATAATGCAGGATAAGCCTTATTAGGATCCTGGACGCCTGACGAAGTAAGCAGACTGGCACCATTTATCCCTCCAAGATTTTCTTTAACAATATAATAAACCGCGATACCGGGAATCACAACAATCACCGGCATCAGCATTTTCAGAAATGCAGCAAATAATAAACCGGCACGCGCCACAGGTAAACTGGCGCCAAGTGCCCTCTGCGTAATATACTGATTACATCCCCAATAGCTTAAGTTGGCAATCCACATCCCGCCTATCAGCACACTTAATCCTGGTAAATCCATATAATTTGGATTGTCTTTCTTGAAAATCAGATGGAAATGTTCCGAGGCACCATCTTTCAATAACGAAAATCCTTTGACGATTCCTGCGCCACCTGAGATCAGGTTAAGTGCGATATAAGTGGCAACAACACCTCCCAGAATCAGGAAAAACACCTGAATTACATCAGTGTAGCCAATCACCTTCATACCGCCAAGCGTAATAAAAATCGCGAAGACAGCCAGGGCAAGAATACAGAAACCAAGGTTTAGTCCGGAAATACCGCTGATGGCCAATGCACCTAAATAAAGAATGGACATCAGGTTAACAATGATATATAACATTAACCAGAACACCGCCATAATCATCGCTACCCTTTCATTGTAACGCTGACTTAAAAACTGAGGCATGGTGGATATCTTATTCTTAAGATATACGGGCATAAAAAAGATAGCCACCACAATCAATGTAGCAGAAGCCATCCATTCATAAGCAGAAATAGCCAGACCAAGTTTAAAACCTGATCCGCTCATACCTATCATCTGCTCGGCAGAAATATTAGAGGCAATTAATGAAGCACCGATTGCCCACCAGGTGAGCGATCCTTCCGCAAGAAAATAATCCTGTGAGCCACTGGAAGCTGATTTTTTACTGTAATAAACCCAAAATCCATAGGAAGAGACAATAATGAAGTAAACAAAGAATACGATGTAGTCGTACTGGTGTAATCTGGTCATGTTTAATAAATGGTTAGAATTAGTAAAGTAATGTCATTAGTCGCGGATAACATGATCAAATCATCTCATAATTTTGATAAATCGTATCAATCTGTATCAAAGCAAACATTTTGCAGGTATAACCTATCCCTGCAAAAAACGCAACCAAATATAACTTTAAAGAAGGTTAAAAAAAAAGAAAATCGGGATTAACTTATAAGTATAAAGCACATCAATAAGCGTCTTAAATACGTTTATTAGCGCATTTTACCATGTATTAAAAAGAAAAACAGGCACATCAAATCATCACCGGATTTCTGACATTTCTAAATAATATTATTCCCGAATTCAGCTGGAACCTGATTCCTGCCTGAAGATAAATGTGCCAGAAATCAAAGACATGACAGATATTAGCGAATCCGTTAATTCATTCAGCCTGTTCATTTCGTTCATTGTAAGCGGATGTTCTTTAAGGCAATAATAAATTCTGAGATTTGAATAAGGAAATCACAATAACACCTGTTTAACTCTGATCTTATGAAAAAATTATTTACTACAGCAAGCATTTTAGTTGGCTTAATCGTTTGTACAGCAACTTCCGTTTCAGCACAGGCAACAGCTTCTGCTACAGCATCTGCAACAATAGTAACACCCATCAGTATTACAAAAACTGTTGATATGGACTTTGGAAATGTAGCCGTTACCACCACTGCCGGAACAGTAATACTATCTCCTGCAGGAGTAAGAACAACCACTGGTGGAGTTACGTTACCAGCAGTAACGGGTACGGTTACGGCAGCTACTTTCACTGTAACTGGTGAGGGTGCATATACTTATGCCATCACATTACCATCTGCAGACCTGACCATTACCAGCGGATCTAATACAATGATTGTAAACGCATTTACGAGTACACCTTCAGCCACAGGCACTTTGACGGCAGGCACGCAAACACTTCGTGTGGGTGCAACTTTAAACGTTAGTGCCAGCCAGGCTGCCGGCACTTATGTCTCCGCTACGCCATTTGATGTCACCGTGAACTATAACTAAACAACACTGATAGATACCATCTTTAAATTTGTGAACACCTGAACTGAAAGGTTCAGGTGTTTATTATAAAACCATCCGCTATGAAGAAGGTATGCGTGCTCCATTCCCATTTATTTTTTTTTGTGCTTGTTATATGCAGCCTTTTTTCTGCGCTACCCTCGCTTGCTCAGGGAAACCTTTTGATTATGCCGCGAAGAGTAGTTTTTGAAAATGCCAAACGAACACAGGAACTTAACCTGGCCAATACGGGAAAAGACACTGCACGCTATGAGATTTCAGTAATCCAGTACAGGATGAAGGAAGATGGTAACTTTGAACCTCTTGCAGAAACTGACACCAGTCAGAACTTTGCTACAAAATATTTCAGGTTTTTTCCGAGATCGGTTGTGCTGGCGCCAAATGAAGCGCAAGTAGTAAAACTGCAACTCACTAATACCAGTAATTTAAAACCCGGAGAATACAGATCACATCTATATTTCAGGTCTGTTCCAAAGTTTAAACCTCTCGGCGAAAAAGATACCGTTGCAGGAGCCAGCTCCATCTCAGTAAAACTCGTTGCCGTGTTTGGTCTGGCTATCCCGGTAATCATCAGAAATGGGGAAACAAAAGTGTCGGCCAGCATCTCAGATGTATCACTGCAAACTGCAGATCATAATAACATTCTGAAAATGCAGATCCATCGAAGCGGTAATATGTCAGTTTATGGCGATCTTAAAGTAAACTATATTTCCGCAAAGGGGACATCTACACAAGTTGGACTGGTCAATGGATTATCAGTGTATACACCAAATCCTGTTCGTCATTTTCAGATTATACTAAATAGTACAGCGGATATAGATTACCATAAGGGTAAACTGCAGGTAGTCTATATGGCACAAGCCGATGCTAAACCATTAGTATTTGCAGAAACGGAGCTCGTTCTCCGTTAAAAGAAAACGATAGTTTTCTGCCTGAACATATCATATAGACAAGCCTAAAACCATGAAGAAGAGTCCGCTACCCCCTTCTTTTTTAAAATTTATATTAGTTTTGGCCCTGCTATTTATTGGCGGCAGCGCGGGATATGCGCAAACGATTACAAACTATGGTTTTACAAACGTCGCATCAGGCACTTTCACACCTTTAACCGGAGCTACGACAGCAACCCTTACCGCCGGAAATACGGATGACGGAAAAATAGAAAATATTCCTGTTGGCTTCGACTTCTGGTACATGGGAACCAGGTATACCACTGTTTCTGCCTCAACAAACGGATGGCTGGCATTTGGTTCAACACTGACTGATGATTATGTAAACAGCCTGGCAAACAGCGGAATCAGGCCCGTACTTGCGCCATTGTGGGACGACCTTAACATCGTCGCGGCATCAAATGTTTCTTACAAAACAGCTGGTACTGCCGGCTCACGAATTTTTACCATCCAGTATCTGAATGTAAAATGGAACTACCAGGCGCTTGTCGCTGTGGCTTCTTTTCAGGTAAACTTATACGAAAGCACTGGAAGAGTAGAATACATTTATCGCTCAGATGCCGGTGCCGCTTTATTACCTACTGCTTCTATTGGAATAACCGCTACGGCAAAAGGTACAGGAAATTATCTCTCAGTAGCCAATGCAGGTACTACCGTGAGCTCCACCGCTGAGGCTAGCATTACTACAAAACGCGCAACCGGTGCCGCTTACAGGTTTACTCCTCCGGTACCAGTGGCCCCGACATCACTCACCTTCACCAATGTGAGTGGAACATCCATGACTTTGAACTGGATCGATAATGCTACTAATGAAACCGGATACGTCATTTACCGATCCACAGATGGAACAAATTATACTTTTGTAAATCAAACATCAGCAAATGCAACCTCTTCTGTCCAAACCGGGCTTACAGCGAATACGACATATTTCTGGCGGGTTTACGCAGTTACAGAAGGAGGACTGAGTACAGCACTGAGCGGATCAAGATTATCTATTTGTGCAGGCCCGGTCATCTCACAACTGCCATCAGCAAACCTGATCGGATATTATAAATTTGAGGGCAACGCAAGTGATGCCACGGGCAACAATAACGGTATATTGCAGGGAACTCCTGTTGCTGTGGCAGACAGATTTAATATTGCCGGCAGAGCCTATACTTTTAATGGAGCAAGTCAGTATATTTCTACTGTAAACTCCTATGTAAATCCCTCACCTGCAAGCACCTCGATCTGGTTCAAAACAAGCACCGCAGTGGGTGGTGCGCTAATGGGCTTTTCGAGTCTGCAGACAGGTGCCGCAGGCAGCCGTGACCGTTTTTTGTATATGACAGCAACGGGCAATCTGTATGTTGCTGTATCACCCGGCTCAGTCAAAAAAACAGTTAATTCCTCTGCTGCCTACAATGATGGAAACTGGCATATGGCCACCAGTACAGTAGGTGCAGCTGGTTTGAAATTATATGTAGATGGCGTATTGATCGCAACGGATGCCACAGTAACCGCTGCAGAAACAACAACCGGATACTGGCGGATCGGCTATTCCGACTTATCCGGATGGCCGAACGAACCGGCAAGTTATTATTTTGACGGCACACTGGATGATGCAATTATTTACCACAAGGAACTTTCTGCGGCAGAAATAGCGGTGCTTTACAACTCACCGGACGGTGCCGGAAGCAATATGCCTGTCTGTGCAGGAAATACGCTGAATTTGAGCGCGACAACTGTATCAGGTGCTGCTTATGCATGGACGGGACCGAACGGATTTACCTCTTCTTTACAGAATCCAACAATCAGTTATACAGCAGCAAATGAGGGAATTTATACCGTACAGGTCACAGTTGGCGGTTGCAGTACACCCAGTATAGCCTATGCAAGAGTTATTTCAAGTACCAATGCCGGCCAATGGACCGGGAACGTGAGCAGCGACTGGTCAAATGCCGCGAACTGGTGTTCGGGCGTTGTACCCTTAGCAACTACAAACGTGATTATTCCGGCCGGAGCAACGCGCATGCCTGAAATATCGACCTCAGTTACCTGCAATAACTTAACTATTGATGCTGGTGCCACACTCTCCACCACCGCAACGGGCACACTAAATATAGGTGGGACGTTAACAGGAAATGGCACCTTTACCAGTCTGGGCACAACTAATTTTAATGGAACTACCGGGCAGCAGACTTTCTCCGGGATTAGTCAATTTTATAATCTGACTGTCTCCAATACCAACGGACTACTCCTGCCAGCCCTGATAACGGTCAATAATAACCTTACTATTGCTGCAGGCACGCTTAACCTTAATAATTTCAATATCAGTGTAAAGGGAAACTGGATTAACAACTCTTCGGCTGCAGCACTTACGGCTGGTACAACCATTGTCACTTTTAACGGTACCGTAGCACAATCTATTGGAGGTACATTTCCAACCACTTTTAATAACCTCACCATCAGCGGAACGGCGAATACGGTTTCTCTGGCGGCAAATATTAATGTTGCGGGCGACCTTTCGGTGACTTCAGGAACACTTGACCTCGTTACTTTTACGGCCAACCGGCTTACTTCAGGCGGAAACCTGATGTTACTCAACAATACCACCCTAAAAATCGGGGGAACAAATACCTATCCTACTAATTATACCACCAATACACTGGTGCTCTCGAGTACCGTTGAATACTCAGGAACCACACAAACAGTTGCAGCCCAAAACTATGGGAATCTCAGCTTGACGAGCGGAACAGGTGCAAGCGTAAAAACGCTTCCAGCTACAACGCTCAATGTTTTAGGGAATTTTACTCTCGCTATAGGCGCCGGAACGACTGTTACTGCCACTGCAGGTGCTGCAATTACAGTAAACGGAAATGTGAATATCGGAGCATCCACAACTTTAAACGGAGGCAGTTTTACACATACCATCAATGGCAACTGGACAAACAATGGCACATTCACCGGAAATACCAGCACAGTAATTTTCAATGGATCCGGGACTACAATCGCCGGAACAGGTACACAGAATTTTAATAACGTAACAGTAGCTGCTTCACCTGTTACCTTCGGCAATAATGCACTTACATTAACCGGTAATCTGGCAACTACCGGATCCGGTGCGTTCAGTCAGACTTCTGGCGGCACACTGACCATGAGTGGGACCGCTAAAACTATTACCGGCACAGGAATTTCATTAGATAACCTGACCATCAGTGGCTCGGTTACTACTGCTGTTCCACTTACATTAACCGGGAACTTAGCAGTAAGTGGCAGTTTCACTGCAAGTGCAGGTACACTAGCGATGAGCGGTACAACAAAAACCATCTCGGGAGCTGGAACAATCTCACTTTACATCCTGGCGGCTACCGGAGTTACCACTACCACAGCCAACTTTTCTATTGCCTCGGGATTAAATGTAGCTGGCAGTATCACAGCAACTGCAGGTACAGCAACTTTTACAGGAACATCGTCGCTAAGCGGAACAGCCAATCTGTACAATGTGACTATTAATGGCACTTCTTTACAATTGACAGCAAATGCTGTTCTGGGTGTAGCAAATGTTCTCGCACTCACAGCAGGAACACTAAATGTAAGCAGTTCGGCTCCCAATACGGTTAACTTTAATGGAACCGGAGCACAAAATATCAATGGCATTACTTACCATAACCTGATACTTTCCAACGGGAACAGTAAAACAGCAGCAGCGGCTTTTACCACAAATGGCAACCTGAATATCGCTACAGCTACAACTTTTGTGGCCGGAAATTTTACGCATACGTTGAACGGCGACTGGATCAATAACGGAACATTTACCGCAGGTACCAGCGCCATTACTTTTACCGGTGCCAAAACACTGAATATTACCGGGGCAACTACCTTCAATATTATCACAGTAAATACTTCCACGGCTTCCACAGCAGTTGTTCTACAAAGCAATATAAGTGTAGCTACGTTGAATATGACGCAAGGTACAATGTTAACTGGTGCAAATACCGTAACGATAACTACTACACGTAACGGAAATGGAATCATATTAGGAACGATTACCCGAAGCCACGCTTTCAATAACGCAGTCGATTATGCTTTCGAAGGACCAAATAATACTATCAACTTCGCCCTACCTGTTAATGTTAACCTGGTTACGGTAAAAGTTGTACAGGGGCCCGTAAGCGATTTCCCCTTTGGAGGGTCTATCAGCAGGTTATACACCATTACAGCAAATGGAGGATACCTGACAGCAACTTTAAGGCTTCATTATGAAGATGGTGAATTAAATGGAAATACGGAAGGGGCTAACTTAAACCTATGGGGTAATACGGGTTCAGGATGGTCCACAACGGGTAGCGTACTCACAACAACACGTGATGCTACTCTTAATTTTGTTCAGCAGAGCACTTTAGGGTCCAATTTGACCGGACGCTGGACCATCTCTGATAATTCCAATGTGGTTAACTGGAATGGAAGTGTGAGTAATGACTGGAATACAGCCGCAAACTGGACGGTTGCACAGGGATCCGCCTCCAGACCACCAACAGCTACAGATATTGTAAATTTGGGAACTGTAGCGTTTACTAATCAGCCCACTATCAGTAACACTGTATCTGTCAGAAATATCAATTTCGGAAGCGTACAACCTGTTACACTAAGCATGGCGGCCGGCGGTTCGCTCACTTCAGGTGATATCCGCGGAACCTGGTCTGCCAACGCAACGCATACCTTTAACGTCAACAACCAGAATGTATCCATCAATGGCGACCTCAGTTTGAGTGACGGAACCACGGGCCATGCAATCAACGTTAATATCGGCTCCGGTACGCTTGCCGTTGCTGGATCCTTTAACCAATCAGGTAACGCCAGCACCATCTTTAGTGGTGCTGGCAACCTCAATATCAGGGATAACTTCAATTATACCAATGGCGTTTTTACTCCTGGTACCGGAACAGTGACCTACAATGGGGCAGCCAATCAAACTATAGGAAATGTTGCATATAACAACCTAAACATCAACAAAGGATCATCCAGTATAGCAACAAATACCGCTGCATTAACTATCGGCGGAAATCTGGTGGTTACAGCAGGAGCGCTTGACAATAGTGGTGCGCTAATCATCAACGGAAACGTAACCACAAATGCTGCCAGCACATTTAAAAACTCAAATACCTTACGTGTTGGAGGAAACTGGCTCAACAACGGCACTTATACAGATGCCGGCGGCACAGTCTCTTTTGAAGGAACGGACACACAGACTATTTCAGCTACGACCTTCAATAACCTTATCATCAATAAACCGGTCGCTTCCGCAGCAAACCTTACAGGAAATGTTAGCCTTCAGGGAAACCTTACTGTCACCTCGGGTACCTATGATGTAGGCGCATTTAATTCGAACAGATCTGTTAATGGTGGCATGGCCAGCGTCGCTAATGCCGGGACGTTGATCATCGGTGCCAATAATATGCCCACCAATTTTTCCTGGTTCACCCTGACTCCTGCCAGTACAGTTATTTTCAATGGCACCGCTGCACAAACCATCGCCGAAAGTGGAGTTACCCTGGGGAACGTAATCTTCAGAAATGCAGGCGTTAAAACCCTGACGACGCCTGTAACAATAGCGGGTGATCTGACTATTGAAACCGGTTCTACCTTTGCCGGCGGGGCACAGACAATCAACCTGGCGGGGAACTGGACAAATAACGGCACCTATACTCCCGGCACCAGCACGGTGCAATTAACCGGTGCTACTAAAAACATTGCCGGCATCACCACGTTTAATAAGGTCACTATTTCAGGATCGTATACGCAAACCGGTTCACAAGTAACTTATAATGATCTGCTCAATATCACTACTTCTGGTGTAATTGCCGGTGCAGCTGGCATTACCACTATTGTAAATGGCGATTTTACAAACAGGGGCACACTGAATACCAGCGGCACTACCATATTTTCGGGAACTCAAATGCAAACGCTGAGTCTCATCAATGCAACCACTTTCGCGCTGACAGTAAATTTTAACGGAACAGTTTCTCCTGTACTCAATTCCACGTCTGCGCCGCAGTTCGGCTTCCTGAATATCAATAATACAGGTGGCGTAAATCCAAGCGTGGGCTGGACGATCAATAATGATTTAAGCGTAGCCAGTGGCGCCTCTTTTGGTTTGGGAACGTCGACGCACACGCTGATTGGTTCGCTAACCAACAATGGAACAATAACAAGCAGTGGCGTGTTTAACTTTACACCTGCTTCTGCTGTATCACTTAATATGGGCACAGCCTTTTCGAGTACCGGAACCGTTGTTTTTGGAGGTACTGGTGCCACGACCCTTTCCGGTACTCCTGCGGCGCTTAAAGACGTGATTATTTCAAACACAAATGCCGCCGGCGTTACGCCATCTTCAAACTGGACCCTGTCAAATAATTTTACGGTTGGTGCCGGCGCTACATTTAAAGGCAGTTCCTTTACGAATACGATCTCAGGAAATATCCTGAACAATGGCACCATGCTGCCCGCTACTTCAACTTTTATCCTTAACCTGGCAAAAGACCAGACGATCACTAATGGTGATTTTAATCACCTGAGCATCAATAAAACTGGTGGCACAACTACTTTATTAAGCAATGGCACCGTAGCGGGACTGCTTACTTTTACCGCAGGAAAGATCACTACAGGCAGCAATTCCTTAAACTTATCAGCCACGGCCTCAGTAGCCGGTGCCGCCCAGAATACAGGCTGGGTAAATGGTAACCTGAAAAAAAACATCACAACTGGTGCCATCACAAAGGCTTTTGAAATAGGCGACCTGAACAATTACACGCCACTAAGTCTCGCTTTTAACAACCTTACTTCGGCAGGTGATTTATTGATTACAACAAATGCGACAGACCATCCGAATCTCGCCAGCTCCAATATCAATCAGTCAAGGAGTGTAAATCGTTACTGGAAGCTGACCAACAGCGGAGTAGTATTCGACAAATATTCAGCTACACTGAACTTCGTTGCGGGTGACGTTGATGCAGGTGCCTCTACAGCTGCATTTGGAGTGGGAGTCTATACGGGTTCATCATGGATTCTGCCAGCAGTAACCGTTAAAAACGCTACAAATATTACCGCAACAAATGTCACTGTATTAGGCGATCTGGCCATTGGGGAAGTTTGTAATGCAGGAACTGTCATCTCTTATGCGGGTTCTCCTTATTGTACAAATTCTGGTAATGCAACAGTAACCATGGCGGGTACCGCGGGTGGTGTTTTCAGTTCTACTCCGGGGTTGTCAATAGATGCATCAACGGGTCAGATTACCTTGGCAAACAGTGCTGCCGGCACCTATAATGTTGTATATACGGTGGCTGCTGCAGGTAACTGTGCACTGTATTCTACGTCTGCAAGCATCACCGTCACTAAAGCACCGGAGGCCTCCATGAGTTATTCCGGCTCGCCTTATTATACTGGCGGAGGTACTGCCAGTATAGATTTTTCAGGAACTACAGGTGGTATTTTCTCTTCAACTGCTGGTTTAACGCTTAACGCGGCAACGGGCGATATTACGCTGATTTCAAGTACCCCGGGCACTTATACTGTTACCTATACCGTTGTCGCAGCGGGTGGCTGCACTGCTTTTAGTACGACCACACCGGTAACAATTGTTGCTTTTAAGACCTGGGATGGTGGCGCCGGGACTTCCAGCTGGGGCGATGCTGTAAACTGGCTGCCAGACGGAGTTCCCATGATAACCGACAACCTTAATCTTACCGGTGCCTTTATCATCAATGCAGACGTGGCAGCAGTGGCGAACAATATGATGATAAATAATGCAGGACTGGTGCTGACAGTCGATCCTGGAAAATCACTCAGCATTGCGGGCGACTTAAGCTTAACTGCTGGTACGCTGAACGTAAATGCAGGAACGCTTAAATTGGCCGGGACGGTGACGAATAGCGGTACGCTTACTGCAAGTAACGGTGCTGTGGAGTTCAATGGAACCATAGCCCAAACAATTGCTGCCGCTACTTTTACAACAAATACAGTAAACAATCTGCGTATCAGCAATTCCGCCGGAGTAACGCTAGGTGGGGCATTGAATATTAAAGGGATACTCATCGCTGCAACAGGTAACTTAAATTCTTCTGGTAACCTTACACTCGTCTCTTCTGCTACGCAAACAGCGCTGATAGACGGTAGCGGAACAGGAAACGTGACAGGCAATGTAACCATGCAGCGTTATCTTACTGCAGGTTTTGGTTATAAATACTTTAGCTCACCGGTTATGGCTGCCACGGTAAATTCATTTTCGAGCTTTGTAGACCTGAATGCAGCTTTTCCTAATTTTTACAGGTATATCGAAAATGTAGCTGTTTCCGGCTGGACGGCTTATACAAGTACAAGCGCACCACTGGTACCGCTACAAGGTTATGCGGCGGATTTTGGACCGACAACACAGCCTCTAATGGTCAGCATCACTGGTGTAGTGAGTAATGGTGCCATTTCAGCTAACCTACAAAATCATAACCAACCTTATACGCTGGGTTTTAACCTTGTCGGCAACCCTTATCCTTCACCCGTAAACTGGGATTTAGGAGCGGGCTGGACAAAAACCAATATTGATAATGCCATCTACTTTTTTGATTCCGGCTCAACAAGTCAGTACACAGGAACCTATTGCAGTTATATCAACGGCGTATCCAGTGATGGAATAGCTAGTCCGGTAATTGCCTCCATGCAAGGCTTTTTCGTCCATGTCAGTAACGGTGCCTACCCCGTTACAGGAACATTGGGCTTAAACAATTCCGCAAGAGTAAATGACCTTTCACCCGTATTTCATAAGGCCACAATGAGCCTCCGTGAACGTGCCCGACCAAGAATCTTATTAAGGCTGAGTGCCGGCTTTGTAGATGAAGCCCATTCTTCAGACCCTATAGTAATTTATGTAGCAGACGATGCAACAACGAGATTTGATAGTCAGCTGGACGCGATAAAACTCCTGAACACCAATGAGCATGTGCCTAATTTTTACAGTGTTGATGAAGGTAATTTTAAACTGGCTATTAATGCCTTGCCAGATATTGATTCCAACACAGTCATCCCGCTCACACTGCAGTCAGATAAAAACGGAACCATAGAATTTGTGCTGCGCGATCTGGAAAACCTGCCCGATAACCTATATACTTACCTGTTTGATGCGAAAACGGGTAAAAACCACCTGATGGAAAAAGGTACACAATTGAGTATCTCTTTGAATACAGGTAATTACGAAAACAGGTTCAGCATCCGCTTCAGCACAACCAGAACAATAAATGATCCGGATGCAGATAAAGACAATTTATTGGTTTACAGTGGCGGAGGCAGTTTCCATATTAATTTGAAACTAGTAAACGACGAAAAAGGAGATCTCGTGCTCACTAACATGGCGGGACAAACGCTGGCACGCAAAGCAGTCAACGGTAACGGCATTTACCAGATTCCAGCCACCCCTCCTACCGGCATTTATGTGATCAGTTTCATTACCACCAATAAGGTACGTTCTAAAAAAGTATTCCATCACAATGACTAGAAAAAATGAGACAACAAAAATAGGATGGTATGTAAAAGGGCTCTTTTTACTGCTGCTTTGTGGCAGCCTGAACTTGTGTGCTCAGGAAAATCCGCCACGCCCTATCAGCATTTTCGTCAATCCGGCGCAAGGGCTTAGCTTCGGTGCATTTGTACATGGCAATTCGGGAGGATCTGTAATCGTCTATGCCAATGGTTCGAGACAGGTTACAGGAAGTGTAATTCCTGCAAATCTTGGGTATTCATTTTCTCCGGCTATTTTTGAAGTAGATGCAGAGCCCGGAGTATTGATCACGATCAGCAACGGTCCGGATGTAACGCTGAATGGAAGTAATGGTGGCTCCATGATCCTGCACATAGGCGAATCAAGCCTTGGTTCTCCATTTATCGCCACTGCAGTATCACCTGCAAGAACACAGTTGAGAATAGGCGGAACATTAACCGTAGGCAATTCATTAGCCAATCCGCCAGGAAATTACAACGGAACTTTTTCAGTGACTTTCATACAGCAATAGCATTCAGACAGCTCTCAGATCAGGCACATGACAGAAAACATATACAGACCGTCCACCCTCTTTTCAGTATTTAAAAAACTGTCTGCGATGACGATGCTCTATTTGCTGTTCCCTGTTTTGTCGCAGGCCCAGGATCCGGCCGATTATGAAGAAGTCTCTGTTTATCTTAATATGCAGCGGATAGGAAATATCGAAATATCTTCACTTATCCGTAATGACACAGCTTACCTGCCAGTCACCGAAATTTTCGATTACCTGAAAATTGCCAATAAATCATCCGCCAACCGTGATTCTATCAGCGGCTTTTTTATTAGCCAGACGGCAACTTATCTGATCGACAATGCAAAAAAACGCATTATTTATAAAGACAAGACTTATAGCTTAAAAACTGATGATCTGATTAAAACACCTTCAAATTTATACCTTAAAGCAAGTTATTTTGGCGAGATCTTCGGACTCCAATCCGTATTTAGTTACAGGAATCTTTCCGTAACAATGAGCACAGATCTTGAACTCCCTGTATTAAGGGATATGCGGCTGGCAGAGATGCGCAGCAACATCAACCAGCTCAGGGGTGAAGTGAAAGTAGATACAACCATTAAAAGAAGCTATCCGGCTTTTCACTTTGGCACGGCAGACTGGTCTGTCATTCATACCCGGGATAAACGACTGGGCTCAGATACGCGTGTGAACTTGCGTGTTGGTGGGATTCTTGCGGGAGGAGAAACGGATGTATCCATTAACTACCACAGCACAGAACCACTGATTGAGCGGAATCAGTATTACAGATGGCGACTGGCGAATAATGAGAACACAGTGGTACGGCAAATTACAGCAGGAAAGATTTTTACCCCAACCATATCCACAATTTTCGCCCCTGTGGTAGGTCTCCAGATCACCAATACGCCCACAACATTCAGGCGTTCGTTTGGTACTTATACCATCAGCAATACCACACAGCCCAACTGGACGGTAGAGTTATATGTTAACAACGTGCTGGTGAGTTATGTGAAGGCAGATGCCTCAGGTTTTTACAGTTTCGAAGTGCCGCTGATTTATGGAAACTCAATGGTAAAACTTCGTTTTTACGGGCCTGCGGGGGAAGAGACATTTACAGAACAGAACATCAGTATCCCTTTTAACTTCCTGCCGGCCAAAGAATTTGAATATAGCGCAAGCGCAGGCTTTGTAGAAGATGGAAATGGCTCCAGATTCTCCAGACTGAGTACCAACTACGGGCTGACCAGTTTTTTAACTGTCGGTGGCGGAACGGAATACTTGTCGTCAGTAACCTCAGGCAATACGATACCATTTGTTAACTCTTCAGCAAGGATTCTCCCTAACCTGCTCCTATCTGCGGAACATGCTTATGGCGTGCGCACCAGGGCATTACTGACTTACAAATTCAAATTTGGCTTACAGGTAGAATTGAACAACTCCTGGTATGAAACCGGTCAAACAGCCATTAATAATACTTTTAAAGAGGAAAGGAAAGCTATTCTGTCACTCCCGTTCCGGGGAAAAAGCTTTTCTGCGTATACAAGGTTAACTATCAATCAGAATATTCTGCCGGTTACGGAATATACTACTGCAGAATGGCTGGTCTCTGCGGTAGCATGGAACATTAATGCGAATGTAAACACCTTTGCACTTTTTACAGATCAGAATCCGGCCTATCTCCTCAGTAATTTTTCTGTATCTAAACGCATCTTAAAAAACTATCTGTTTACCCAGCATCTGCTTTATGCCTATCAGAACAGTCAGATTACCGGATTTAAAGAAGAACTGGAACGCAGAGTGCTGAATAATGGTTACCTGCGGCTGAGTTACGAGCGAAACACACTCAGCAACATCAGTAATTTTGAAATAGGCTTGCGGTACGACTTCCGCTTTGCACAAACCGGCGCTTCCTTCCGCACGGGAAATAACACAGAGAACCTGATTCAGTTTGCCAGTGGTAGCCTGATTGCTGATGGACCAGCAAACTATACCAGCTTTACTAACCGCAGCAGTGTAGGAAAAGGAGGGATAATGGTCGTACCGTTCCTGGATCTTAATTTCAATGGTAAAAAAGATAAAGGCGAACCTAAAGCTGCCGGACTGAAACTTAAAAGCAGCAGAGCGGGGATTTATACCCTTAATGCAAAGGATACCACTTTACAAATCTTACAACTGGAACCTTATGAAAATTATATTCTGGAACTCGATGCAGGGGGATTTGAGAACGTAGCCTGGCAGCTCACCAAAAAGAATTACAGCATCGCTGTAGATCCAAATATCATTAAATTGATTGAAATACCTGTCAATGTGATGGGTGAAGCCGCAGGAAATGTAAATATTAAAAATGCGGAGGGCCAGAAAGGCTTGGGACGACTCATTGTAATGATTTACCGGAAAAACAAAATGGTTGCACGGATACTGACAGAGTCTGATGGTTATTTCAGCTTTTTAGGTCTGCCGCCGGGAGATTACACGGCCTCACTGGACACCGCACAGCTCAGCAAGCTAAACTTAAAGTCAACACCGGCAATTGTACCCTTCAACATCAAAATGAGTACAGAAGGAAGCGTTACAGATGGTTTAGGCTTTGTAGTAAGTGACAACAAACTACCTGAGGCCCAAAATGATGAACCTCAGATTGACGTTTCAGCAGCAACCCGGTTAGCCGGCAACAGATTACCGGTAAAAACAAGCCAGGTACCCGATCCTAAAATCCCTGTCACGCCTAAACGCACGCTTAAAAAAGATATTTATGTACCTGTTACGGAAGATAATCCAAGTGGAAAAGCTGATGCGCAGACGCTGGCTATTATTGAGGCCGACTTAAACCACGCCATGTACGGAATCACCGTGCAAATTGCCCATTTCAGAATCATCAATGCTCTATCTTCCAAAGAGTTCCTGATTAACAAAATTGGCTACGATGCCTTTATCAGGAGTACGGGAAAAAGGTCTTATTTCAACGTCTACGTTACAGGGCTGAAAGATAAAGCTGAAGCGAGAGCCCTGATCAAAGCGATAAAATACCGGGGTTTCCCGGATGCTTTCATCGTTCCGGTCAGGTAGCTATTATTGTCCGAAGTTATACAAGAGAGAAAAACGGAGCGTATTAGCCAGTGGATTCTTCTGGATACTGCCCGCTACATAAGCAAAATCAAGATGAAAAGATTCATATTTCACACCAAGGCCAAGAGTAAGATAACGTCTGTTCCCTTTATCAGGATTTTCATAGAAATAACCTGTTCTTAACGCAAATTGCTGTTTATAGAGATATTCTAATCCGGTGCCAATGCTAATTTCCTTTAGTTCTTCTTTCCCTCCACCCGGTGCATCATTAAAAGAGCTGAAAATGGCCGAGGGTACAGAGCGTACAGGACTGCTACCCGCAACAACGTTACCGTTGTTGTCGTAGATTGGTTGAGTTGGCACCAGTAATTTGTTCAGGTCTAACGCAAGGGTAAATTGATTGTCATCATCCGCCATTACAGTCGCTGCGGCCCCAATCTTCAAATTGGCGGGTAGAAAATAACTTGTATTCTCACTACCGTATCTCATTTTGGAGCCTATATTGGATATATATAATCCTCCTGAAACGATTGCTTCTTTATTAAACAAAGTGGTTGGATGCTGATAAAATGCAGATACATCGGCAGCGAATGATTTTCCCGGAGCAGTAGATTGCCCGGCAACAAAAGCCCCCGATAGTAAGTTGGAGTAGATATACCGGAAAGCTGTTCCCAAAGAAAACGAATGACCAAACTTTCTGGCATAAGTAAAATCAACCGCTACCTCACTCGGACTATAAATGCCCAGCTGCTGAAAATTTGCATCGTTCAATTCTATATCCCCCAGGCTGAAATACCTTATAGACATACCGATAGCATTCCTGTCATCCGGCTTATAATATCCGCTGAAATAACCAAGATTCACATCGGGCAGCAGACTTCTTAACCAGGGACTGTAAGCAACTGAAACACCACGGTCAGCTTCCAGAAACGCCAGTTTAGAGGGATTGATACTCATCGCGTTACCATCGGGCTGCACTGCAACTCCGGCATCGCCCATACCCCCAGCCCTTGCATCCGGGGTAATGAGTAAAAACGGGACTGCAGTAATTAAATTACTGGTGCCGCTGCCGTTAGTTTGCGTCCCAGGCTGTACGGTTTGTGCAGATAAAGGTAAGTACAGTGAACTAAAAAACAGGATACAGGTGATGGCCTTCGACTTTAAGGAGTCAGATATGGTCTCAACTTTATTTCTTTTTTCTCCTTTTAGCAGCTTCATGATCATCAAGTCCGGGAGTGTATTACTCTACGTGTTATTCCCGTAAAAAAGCATGGCGGGTAATATAAAGATCCGTTTAAGATGGGCATTTTCGCTGTTCAAGTTGTTCATTTCATGGACAGGAGAGCTTAGACAAGCTTAAGAAATGATTGCCAGCAATAAGAAATATTAATTGAACATCGGCTGAAATCCGTTTTCCAGCGCGGCCGCGTAGTTTTCATGGTTAAAACGGTAAAGATTAGGAGATTTATGTGCTCCACCTTTACGCGGTTCTTCCAGTTTTTCTAAAATATTGAAGGAAAGTATCTTTCTCGCGAAATTGCCACGATGGAGCTTTTTTCCAAGAATGGTTTCATAAAGCCGCTGCAGTTCCGGCATCGTAAATTCTTCCTGCAGCAGGTTGTATCCTATAGGTTTAAAATTGAGATGCTGGCGTAAGGATTCTAATGCCTGATTTAAGATATCATTATGATCCAAAGCCATCTCAGGAAGGTGATCCAGCGGACACCATTCACAGGCCTCCGAAAGATGATCAGCAACAAGCGTTACCGACAGGTAATTTACCAGCGCATAAAAACCGATAGAAATAAAACGCTGGCCTAACCAGGCATGCTCATCAAAAAGGTCTTTGTTCCCCCTTGTTCTTTCTGGCGAACCAAATACGGCAAACTGCTGAAGAAAGACTTTTTGTGCACCAGAACGTTCTTTTAATGCACGGTGTGCAGCATCTTTCACATCCTCATCCTGTCGCACAAATCCGCCCGGCAACATCCATTGCTGCCGCTTTCTGCTCTTCAGCAGCAACACTTTCAGCTGCCCGCCCTGAAAGCAAAATACTGCACAATCCAGAGAAATATGAGAAAGGTATTCCGATGCTTCTTTACTCTCTTTAATCAATCTCTCCATCAGAACAAACATCAAAAAAAAATGTCATATTACAAACAGCGGAAATTGTATGCTATAAGAACAATTCATAGGTTCTACTGAACCCGGGTATTTGTCAAAAGATGATAGTTAATTCGAACTAATTTCCAGCATGCTGACTAATTACCACCATTACCGGAAAATGGTCTGATGGATAATGGCCCATAAAAGAGTTGGTCAACACACCGTAACGACGGGCTGTAAATGCTTTACTTAAAAACACATGGTCAATTCTATCTGTAGTTGGTGTCGACTTGAATCCGTTAAATGTCCCGCTATTGCTCAACTTAATTGAAGCCGTATCAAAGGCATCTTTAAGAAAGCCGGAATTGTTAAACAAATGGTAACTCTCGTTCTCCTGAGATACATTAAAATCTCCGGTAAGAATCACAGCCGATGCACCCGCAATCTCCTTCATCTTTCGCATAATCAGTTTGGAACTTTCTCTTCTGGCTTCTACCCCAACATGGTCAAAATGTGTATTGAAATGATAAAATTGCAGGCCAGTTTTTTTATCCTTAAAACTTGCCCAGGTACAAATTCTTGGTAAAACTGCATCCCAGCCTTTATTGGGATGCTCAGTATCGGTTGCCGACAACCAGAAAGTGCCGCTGCTGATCAGATTTAACCTGTCCTTTTTATAAAAAATAGCAGCATATTCCCCTTTTGTTTTACCGTCATCTCTACCTACGCCAACGTAACTGTAGTTATCCATCTCCGAAAGGTCTTTAATCTGTCCGGATAAAGCTTCCTGCACACCAAAAACGTCAAAATCATAGAACCTGACCATATTACGTAAAAGATCCTTTCTATGCGGCCAGGCATCCAGTGAATCACCAGGATTGTTATACCTGATATTATAACTGGCTATGTTTAAATCCTGCGCATGCAGGTCTGCCGTAGTGATCATAAAAATGACCATTAACAGCATTATGTTTCTATATTTTACGATGATTTCCATATCTCTGACAAAAATAGCCCTTTCAAGTTAAGTTAGCATTAAGAAATACCATGTATAGCCTGATGAAACCTTTTTACCGCATGACTATTTCTTTGGATACAGCATCCTTAAAGCATTAAAAACGGCCTGATGCGTAACTGTGGCATGATCCTCTTCGGGTAAGTAATCAAAGAACACCTGAATATTTTTAGAATTACCCTGCTTGATTTTTGCAGCCAGCAATTTTGCATCTTCTTCCATGATATGGTTCTTAGAACCATCTATAGATCCTTCTTTCCCAACACCTATATACACCGCTGTCTGATCTTTGTAGCTGCTACTCAAAAAGGCAGGATTTTCCTTTAACAGGTAACCATCTTTCCACCAGAGACTCGGACTAATGATGATATACTTGTTGAACAGCTGCGGTTTTGTAAATAGGATTTCTGTCGCCAAAAGTCCGCCTAAAGATTGTCCTATAAGGGTTTTGGAACTATTTGTGCTATATTTCTTATCCACATAAGGTTGTAATTCCTTTTCAATAAATGCGATAAAATCAGCCGAACCACCATTTTTAGGGACTAACTTATGATCGCTTTCTCTTTTGCTTGCTGAAGTAAAATTATACTTGCGGTTAGTATTCGCAATACCGATAACGATTGACTTGGGAATTCTGTTGATCCAGGAAAATGTATTGAACTGTACCAATCCGGCAATATGGATAAAGTCTTCGTCTGCAGATCCATCCAGCAGATAAATCACAGCATACTTTGCTGTACTGTCATAATCATCCGGTAAATAAACATTCAAAATCCTGTCCTCCCCCAGAATAGCGGAATGTAAGGTTTCCACTTTTCCCAGCACAAAATCTTTGCTCGTTTTAGCTGGTATAGTATTTTGTGCCCGGGTCGATAAGGACAAAGAGCAGAACAGGAGAATAATCGGTAGTACTTTCATTTATCTTTTTATTGGATGGCAAATATAAACCATTACGGCATTATTCCACAAAGGTTAATACCGTACTATAATCAGTTAATTTAGGAATAACGGAGGGTGACAATATCTTGTACTTTTAGAACTATAATCCTGAGCCAAGATGAAATATTTAACCACCATGATTTTTACGCTGAGTACGATCAGCTGTTTTGCACAGCTCAGTCCATACCGTCCAAATCACGAAGAATTACTCCAATCTTACCGTAATGCTGCAAAATTGGATAGCACAGCCGCAAAAAAAATATATAAAGCCAATGTAAAAGCGAAATGGAATCCCGCAGGTGAAAGCTTCTGGTACCGTAATAATCTCTCCGGGAATGCACATGAATACCTGCTGGTAGACATTACGGGAAAAAGAAAGAGCAGCGCGTTTAATCATGAACAGTTGGCAAAGGCACTGAGCAACGTTACTGGAAAAACTGTATCCGCAACGGATCTGCCGGTTATCGATTTCATCCCCGGATCAGGCAACCAGGAATGGCTTGTAAATATTGACAAACAATGGTTTACCTGGAATACAATAACTAATATTTGTAAACCGGCAAATCAGCCGGCAAAAACCTGGGAAAGTGATGATAAACCGTTGCAACGCAGGTTAAGCCGGTGGGAACATCCCAGACAGGATTCAGTTTCACCAGATAAAAAGTGGATCGCATTCACTAAAGGCGGAAATGTATTCGCCAGATCAGTCGCCACCAAAGAAGAAGTACAGTTTACCAAAAACGGCAGCAAGGAAATGCCCTACGGAGCCCTGTCATGGTCGCCCGACAGTAAAAACATAGTCGGCTATCATATCGATCCTAAAGAAGAGAAAAAAGTATATTTTGTGCTCAGTTCCGAACCCGGCACCAGTCGCGGTCAGCTCCGCTCTCAGGATTATATGCAGCCCGGGGACGACTTTACCACTTACGAAATGCATGTTTTCAATCTTCCTTCAAAAAGTACGCGCAAAGTATTAACAGATAAAATTGATTTCTTTGGCAACCCTATATTACACTGGCGGAAGGATAATCCTGCTTTCTTTACCTTTGAGCGCGTTGACCGCGGTCATCAGCGCTTCAGGATCATCGAAGTGAATACACAAACTGCAAAAACACGTCATATCATAGACGAGCAGACAAAAACCTTTATCTACGAACAGCGGATTTACACCCACTACCTGCCGGATACACATGAAATTATCTGGGCAACAGAAAAAGATGGATGGCGCAGTCTCTACCTGATGGATGAGCTGACCGGCAAGCAGAAGAAAAAGATAACCACCGGCAACTGGGTAGTGCGGGAAATTGATAGCGTAGACAGCAAAAAAAGGGAGATCTGGTTTAGGGCAAGCGGTATGAATGCCAATGAAGATCCTTATTATATTCATTATTACAGGATTGGCTTTGATGGCAAAAACCTGGTTTCCCTAACTCCTGCAAAAGGAAATCATAGTCTGGCATTTTCGCCAGACCGCTCCGTGTTCACAGATACCTGGTCTCAGGTAAATGTTCCTCCGGTAACCACATTAAATGCTACAGCAACGGGCAGGAAAATCATGGATCTCGAAACAGCGGAGGTAGCAGATTTCATTGCTACCGGAATTAAATTTCCTGAAGTATTTACAGCGAAAGGGCGTGATGGGAAAACAGACATCTGGGGCATTGTATGTAAACCCTCAAATCTGGACAGTAGCAAGACCTACCCCATCATAGAAAATATATACGCAGGTCCGCAGGACTCCTTTGTACCCAAAAACTTTATGCCTTACAGCGAAATGCAAAGCCTGGCAGAATTGGGATTCATCGTTGTACAGATGGATGGTATGGGTACCGCAAACCGCTCTAAAGCTTTCCATGATGTTTGCTGGAAAAATCTCGCAGATGCTGGCTTTGAAGACAGGATTCTCTGGATGAAAGCATTGGGTAAAAAACATGCTTATGCAGATACCACACGGATTGGGGTATACGGCACCTCCGCAGGGGGACAAAACGCGGGCGGTTCAGTCTTATTCCACCCGGAATTTTATAAATCAGCCGTTGCTGCCTGTGGTTGCCATGATAACCGGATTGACAAACAATGGTGGAATGAGCAATGGATGGGTTATCCTGTTGGTCCGCATTATGAAGCACAGTCCAACATTACCAATGCCAGTCGCCTAAAGGGCAACCTCATGCTGATTGTTGGTGAAGCAGATATGAACGTACCACCAGAATCAACTTATCGTTTTGCAGATGCGCTGATCAAAGCCGGCAAAAACTTTGATCTGGTGACGGTTCCCGGAATGGGCCACAGTGATGGCGGCGTATTTGGTAAAAAGAAGAAAAGAGACTTTTTTGTAAAAACACTGCTAGGTGTAGATGCGCCAGACAGGAATAGTAATGAATTAAATGCCAGCAAATAACAAGAACATGAATTGTAAATTTATCAGGATCCTCTGGATTGCCTTAATGACAACTGCTACAGTTTCCGCAAAAGATTATACACTGGTATCGCCAGATAAAAAAATCAAAATCGTTGTCAGCGTTAATAAAACCATCGCCTGGTCGGTCTTAAGAAATGAAGAAACACTGATTACCCCTAGTCCGATGGCCATGACCTTCGCAGGCGGGCGCAACCCCGGGCTGAATCCAATAGTTGTTAAAGCTGGCAAGAGCAGTGTAAATCAAACGATTACCGCAGTAATTCCAGTGCGGAATAAATACATCCCCGAGCTGTACAATGAACTCAAATTAAGCTTCAAAGATAATTATGCGATAGAATTCCGCGCGTATAATGATGGTGTTGCGTATCGTTTTGTGACGGCTTTCGGTGATCAGCCAGTGGAGGTAAATGACGAGCAGGTTGCATTCAATTTCAATGATAATTGCCAGATCTATCTGCCAAAAGAAGATAATCCCGAATTACAATCCCATTATGAAGGAGATTTCAAATCGATGAAACTGACCGATATTACTACTGCTCAGTATGGTTACCTCCCGCTTTATATCTCCTCTCCTTCAGGTACAAAAATGGTGGTCACTGAGGCCGATCTGCACGATTATCCTAACCTTTTCCTTTACGGGACAGGCGATAAAAATCTGACAGGAAAATTTCCTAAGGTAATCCTGGAGACCACACCCAAAGGAAAATCAGACAGAACAGAGCTGATCGTAAAAAAAGCAGTATACAATGCAAAAACTACAGGAACCAGAACCTATCCCTGGCGGACAGTGATCATCAGCGGATCTGATAAAGGTCTGTTGGAGAATGAACTGGTTTATAAACTGGCCAGCCCGAATGTGTTGAAAGAAACAGCATGGATTAAACCGGGTAAAGTGGCGTGGGACTGGTGGAACGATAATAATATTTATGGTGTCAATTTTAAATCAGGCATCAATACCGCTACCTACAAATATTTCATTGATTTCGCTTCTGAATATGGTTTGGAATACGTAATTCTTGATGAAGGCTGGTCGCGTACTACTACAGATCTGCTGGCTTCTGCACCACAGATAGATATTGAAGAACTGGTGAGATACGGCAACAGCAAAAATGTCGGATTAATTTTATGGGCCTTGTGGAAACCGCTCGACAAAAATATGGATGCTATTCTGGACCAATATGTGAAATGGGGTGTGAAAGGTGTCAAAGTAGATTATATGGCAAGGGCAGATCAATATATGGTTAACTTTTACGAACGTACTTCAAAAGCTACTGCACAGCGTAAGTTGCTGCTGGATATGCATGGTGCCTATAAACCTGTCGGACTTAACCGGGAGTACCCCAATCTGCTCAACTACGAAGGTGTTAGAGGGATGGAAAATAACAAATGGGAAGAAACTATCACTCCTGCCCATAACGCTACACTGCCTTTTACCAGGATGGTAGCCGGACCAATGGACTTCACTCCCGGAGCCATGCTGAATACCAACAAGGGTGAATTTCATATCAATAATACTTCACCGATGAGTATGGGCACCAGGGCACATCAAACGTCTATGTATGTGATCTATGACAGTCCGCTGCAAATGTTATGTGACAATCCCTCCAATTACAAAAGAGAGCCCATATATACCAGTTATATCTCCCGTTTTCCAACCACATGGGATAAAACAGTTGCACTCGAAGGAAAAATTGAAGAGTATGTGGTCGTAGCCAGAAAAAACGCGGATAAATGGTATATTGGAGGGATGACAAACTGGGATGCAAGAAGCTTTGCGATTCCGTTAACTTTTCTGGAAGGAAAAAAGTATAAAATAGAGATATTAAAAGACGGAATCAATGTAGGCAAACACGCAGCCGATTATCAAATCCTTACAGAAGAGATAAATACCGGGGATAAATTGCACATTGATATGGCTGCCGGTGGCGGATATACAGCTATCCTAACCCCTATAAACTAACTATAAATGACATATTTGGAAAAGCTAGCTGCGATACGTTCGCAAATGCGGAGTTCGGCAGTAGATGCCTACCTGATCCATTCTGCAGATCCGCACATGAGTGAATACCTGCCGGCACATTATAAGTGTCTGGAATTTGCCTGTGGTTTTACAGGCAGTGCCGGGGTGCTGGTCATCACGCAGGACTTTGCAGGACTCTGGACAGACTCCCGCTATTTTAGCCAGGCAGAAGAGCAATTAAAAGATACGGGATATGAGCTGGTGAAGCTTAAAATACCACATACGCCGGAGTACATACAATGGCTGCCAGAATACGCGCAGATTGCCTGTAACTTCAAGCTGCTTTCTGTTACCCTCTCGGAGCTGTTCAAAGCGAACCACATGCAGGTAAGCCATGCAGATTTCCTGGATCCGATCTGGGAGAACAGACCCGAATTGCCATCAGCCCCTGCATTTTTACTGGAAGAAAAATACAGTGGTAAACCATTGGTGCAAAAACTGGAAGAAGTCCGTGAACTGCTCAGTAAAAGCGGTGCTACGGCACATTTCATCTCCTCTCTTGATGATATTGCCTGGCTGTTTAATATCCGTGGAACAGATGTAAAATGTAATCCGGTGGTACTCAGTTTTTGTCTGATCCTGCCGAATCAGGTATTGCTTTTTATAGATGAGGGCAAGTTAACTGCTGCTGAGAAACTTGAACTCAGCAATGCAGGAGTTACACTATCCGCTTATACGGCCGTCGAGGCACATCTTGCCAGGCTGAACCCTGTAGAAACGCTGCTGATAGATCCTAAACGTACCTGTACCTATTTGTACAACCTGGTTCCGGAGGAAGTGCATGTGCAGCTGAGTATCAATCCTAGCACACATTTAAAATCGATCAAGAACACTACCGAAATCAGCAACTTCAAACAGGCCATGATCAGGGATGGTGTAGCCATGACGCGTTTTGTGAAATGGTTAAAAGAGAACGTTGAAAAAGAAGTAATTACTGAATTATCGGCCTCAAAAAAACTAAAAGGGTTCCGGGCAGAACAGGAAGATTTCGCCGGGGTCAGTTTCGACTCCATAGCGGGTTATAAGGCCCATGCTGCGCTTCCGCATTACACTCCCACAACAGCTACCGATTTACAATTAAAAGCCGAAGGAATGTTCCTGATAGATTCTGGCGGACAATATTATCTGGGTACCACAGATATCACCCGCATGGTTGTGCTGGGCGCGCTCAGCGCAGAAGAAAAAACAGATTACACACTGGTGTTGAAAGGGTTGATTGAAGGTTCTGCTGCTCAGTTTCCTATCGGCACCTGTGGATACCAGCTAGACGGAATTATTCGTAAACCCTTATGGGATCATGCAAGGAATTATGGACATGGTACCGGACATGGCGTGGGTTATTTCCTGAACGTACATGAAGGTCCCCAATCCATCAGCCCGGATAATCTGCCTGTCCCTTTCCTGCCTGGTATGGTTACTTCTATAGAACCTGGTATTTACAGACCAGGCAAACATGGTGTCAGAATAGAAAACCTGGTACTGACCGTGGTTGCAGCACAATCGGAATTTGGTAGCTTCCTCAGCTCAGAAACAATCACTATCGCGATGATTGATACCGAAGCAATAGACATCACCTTACTGGAGCAGCGTCATATCAACTGGCTGAATAATTATCATGAGTTTGTGATCAGGGAGCTTAAACCTCACCTGACCACAGAAGAACTATCATGGCTGATCAGAAATACTTTTCTGCGCAGTCTGTGACCTGATGAAATAATATATCGGTATTCCGATTAGGGTAATAATCAATCCTGGCCAGGTAAACTTAGGTTTATACACAATCAGCAGTATACAAAAGGCCAGCCCCATCAGGATATAAATGACCGGCAGTACAGGGTAACCGATCGCCTTGTACGGCCGCTCTGCATCAGGTCTCTTCTTTCTAAGGATAAAAATCCCGAAGATGGTCAGCATATAAAAGCCTACGACCACAAAGGAGATCATATCCAACAGGTCTCCGTACTTCCCGCTAAAACACCATAAACAAGCAAAAATACATTGTACCCATAAAGCAAAACCCGGCACGGCATTGGTATTCAGGTCGCCCGCTTTTTTGAAGAACAAACCATCTTTAGCCATTGAATAATAAACGCGGGCTCCGGCCATGATCAATCCATTATTGCAGCCAAAAGTGGAGATCATAATCATCACTGCAATAATGATCGTACCACCGTTACCAAAAATAACATGCGAGGCGGTAACTGCGACCCTGTCTTTTTCTGCCGAAGCAATTTCAGGTAAGGTCAATACCCCGGTATACATCACATTAGCCGCCACATAAATGATCGTTACGATCAGCGTACCCAGAAACAGACTGAGACCAATATTACGTTTCGGGTTTTTCACCTCCCCGGCAATGAAGGTCACGTTATGCCAGGAATCACTGCTAAAAATGGAACCCACCATCGCCGCAGCAATCGCGCCCAGCGCGGGAATAAAAGTATATTGTTCTTTGCTGCCTGAAGGCAGCAGTTTATGCATATCCCAGGCATTGCTCCAGTTCGCTTTCCATATCTCTGTTCTAAATGCCCAGAAACCGAAAAGGATGAGTCCGCCTAAACTTAATATCTTCACAATCGTAAACGTAGTCTGAATCATTTTCCCGCTTTTCACGCCCCTGGTGTTTAAATAAGTAAGGAAGATGATCACACAGACGGATAATAACTGTGCGGGAGAAATCGTCATGAAACCAAAGTCCATCAACACCAGATCCTCGCTGATCTGCGGAAAGATATAGGCAGTAAACTTTGCGAAAGCCACCCCTACAGCGGCAATAGTAGCCGTTTGTATGACTGCAAAAAAGCTCCAGCCATAGAGAAAACTGACCAATGGATTATAGGCCTCTTTCAGATAAACATATTGTCCACCCGCTTTAGGAAACATAGAACTGAGTTCTCCATAACTTAAAGCCGCAGCAAGGGTCATAAAACCGGTAATTACCCATACAAATATCAGCCAGCCAGAACCGCCAACGTTTCTTACAATATCGGCACTAACAATAAAAATACCCGAGCCGATCATACTTCCTGCCACAAGCATTGTTGCATCCATCAGACCCAGGGTGGGCCTGAACGACGTTTTTGGTTCATTCATAAAAAAAGAGGTTTTGGTTTGTTGTATTTCAAAAATAGAAGAATACAGACTGAAAAATATTCAATTATTAATCAATCATTGACAAATATTAACCTTCTTCTAAAACTGCTCTTTATAATTCCTGGGACTTTTACCGGTAATGGATTTGAATACCCTGTTGAAATTAGTGATACTGTTAAAACCACAGCTGTAAGCGATGGCAGCAATACCATTATGGGAACCACTCATCAGCAATTTACAGGCCTCATTGATCCGCACCTTATTCAGGAAGCCCACCAGTGTGTAACGGGTATGCTTTTTGAAATAACGACAAAAAGCATGGGGCGTCATATAAGCCTGCTCTGCCACCTCTTCCAGGGTAAGTGCCTTACTGTAGTTCTGAATGATATAATTGTAAATGGATGCCACACGCATCCCCTCATTATCGTTGATGCTTCTGGGAAGAGAGTTTACGGTTAAGGGCTCCAGATTTTTCATACTGCTTAATGTTTTCAGGAGCTGCAGAAACTGCATCAGCTGATCTATGCCATCCGAATTCAGTAAGCCCAACAATCTGCCGGAGATATCAGAAAATAACTGGTGCGGCACTTTAAAACCACAGTTGTACTCTTCCAGAAATGCCTGTACGTTTTTCATTTCAGGCAGATCAAATAAAGCAGAAAGTTTATCAGTGGGATTAAAGAATACGGTGATCGTCCTGATCTTCTTTTTGCTGTCTGCCTCAAAGTATTCAGGATCACTTTTAAATACATGGGGCATATTGGCACCAAAAAGATAGATCTCACCAGCACGAAACAAATGCATATTCATGCCGGCAACTAATGTTCCTTCACCTTCCTGGATCCATGTCAGCTGAATTTCCTTATGACGATGTAAATACGTATAGAAATAAGGCATATCCTCGGTCTGAACAATGATCGTTCTGTCATGGGAAACCGGTATAGTAAAAGGCAGTACTTTCATTTACGAAATATACAAAAAGATAAATAAGCGTCAAATTAATTATCAATTTGACGCTTATTATTTAGCAAAAAATATTGCTCTTAAGCATATCTATTGGCCGAAAATGGATTGATATCCATGGAGGGCGACTGACCATTAATGAGTTCACTCACTAATTTACCAGTAGCTGGTCCAAGACTGATTCCCATCATGCCATGCCCTGTAGCTACAGTCAGGTTTTGTAAAGATTTACTGTTTCCGAGATAAGGCAGCCCATCAGGAGAGCATGGTCTGAAACCATACCAAATATCTTTTGTTTCAGGCAGTGCAGGCTGCATATCAGGAAAGTATTTAGGAATAGATTCCACAATGCCTTTAACCCGGTTAATGTTAATCCGGTCATTTACAGCATCAATTTCCATTGTGCCCCCAAAGCGGATCTTCCCACCCATAGGAGTAACAGAAACCTTGGCCTCGCATAATAAGGCAGCGATGTGCATGTTTTTTGCGGTATCGTCTACTAAAAAAGAATAACCTTTACCCGGCATTAAAGGAATTTTAAATCCGGCGCGTTTGGCTATTTCGGGCGACCATGATCCGCCTGCCAGCACGTAATGATTTGCACTGTATTGTTTCCCTCCGGCCAGCAGGCTGGTGATCTTTCCTTTGTCTTGTATAATTTTTGTGACTTCTGTATTTTTAATGATTTTAACCCCCTTAGCCAACAGGTATTTTTGAAGCAAGGCCAGCAGCTGATTCGGGTTGAGGTGCGCATCACATCTGTAATGAATTCCACCTAATACGTCCAGCTTAAGGTCCGGCTGCAATGCTTGCGCTTCAGCAGCAGATAATGAGGCTACATCCAGACCAAGATTTCTTGCCTGCTCTGCAATATGCAGTTCCTCCTCACCTACTTTATCCGATTTGTATAACATCAGGATACCATTATTGGTCAGCCCGAAATCTCCAATCTCCCTTGTCAGGTCCGCATACAAATCTTTGCTCAGCAAAGAGATGTCGCGTAGCGGTACTGCAGCACGTTCGGCTTTCTCTTTGTTTGCGCTTTTCATGAACTTCAGTCCCCAGCCCACCAGATCCATATTCAGCGAAGGCCTCACGTAAAAAGGACTCTTGCTGTCGAACATCCATTTGATTCCTTTTTCTATCATCCCCGGGGCAGCAAGTGGCACAAAGTGACTTGGAACAAGCATGCCCGCATTACCGAAAGAGCAGTTATCAGATAAATCGCCTTTCTCCAGTACCGTTACTTCCCAGCCAGACTGCTGCAGGTAGTAAGCGGAACTCAACCCAACAATTCCGGCACCAATTATAATTGCTTTTCCCATTTATAGATCTTCTAATATTTTTAAAAACTCCAGCATGTTAAATCACCTGGAAACCTTTTGCATAAGGATCATCATCATCAATTTTGATGGTATTGTAACCAAATACTTTTGCCCAGCCTTCAATGCTTGGAATGATGGCCTTCCGGCCCTGCAATTCCACCACATCTTCTACCCTGCCAATAAATGTACTGCCTATGATACTCTCGTGGATAAATGAATCACCTTTTTTCAGTTTGCCTTTAGCAAACCATTGTGCCATACGTGCAGAAGTCCCCGTTCCGCAGGGCGAGCGGTCTATTGCCTTATCGCCATAAAAAACTGCGTTGCGTGCAGTAGCATCGGGCGATTTGGTATCCCCTGCCCAAAGAATATGTGTACAATCTTTAATGGTAGGGTTTTCCGGATGGACAAAGCTATAGCGCTCATTGATACGTTTACGGATTACCCTGCTCCAGGAAATCAGCTGATCTGCCGCATAGTGATCAATTCCTTTGAAGTTAGGCTGCGGATCGACTATGGCGTAGAAATTACCTCCATAAGCTACATCAAAAGTCAAGGTACCCAAATCAGGGCATTCTACGGTTAAACCTTCTGAATCCAGGTAAGATGCCACATTTGTGAGCTTTACCGAAGAAACTTTATTGTTTTCCTGTTTATATTCAATGTTCACCAATCCCGCAGGTGCTTCCATTTTAACGATACCGGGAACTTTAGGCATAATCAATCCCTCTTCAATAGCGATGGTAATTGTACCGATGGTTCCGTGACCGCACATAGGTAAACAACCACTGGTTTCAATAAACAACACTGCTACATCATTTTGAGGATCATGAGGCGGGTATAAAATACTGCCCGACATCATATCGTGACCTCTTGGCTCAAACATCAGCCCCTGCCTGATCCAGTCATATTCTTTCAGAAAATGCTGTCTCTTTTCACTCATCGTCTCCCCAACAAGATTGGGTCCGCCACCTGCTACCAGCCGCACCGGATTACCACAGGTATGCGCATCTATACAGAAAAATGTTTTGCTTGACATATGTTATTTAGTCATTTTATTATCTACCAGCCTCCAGATATTTAACGGATTACCATCCTGCAATGCCGGTGGCAATAATTTTTTGTCCCAGTTCTGCCAGCTTAACGGTCGCACGAAACGACGAATTGCCGTTGTCCCTACAGACGTGAAGCGGCTATCATTAGTTGCCGGGAAAGGTCCGCCATGCTGCATCGCTGCACATACTTCCACTCCGGTAGGCACGCCGTTCAGTAAAATACGTCCCGTAATTTCCTGCGCCTTATCCAGCAATGTTTTATGGGTATTCAACTCATTTTCAGCTGCCATGACAGACAATGTTAATTGTCCACCTGCATAGGCCAGGACCTGCTCCAGCTCTTGTATATTTTCAGCAACAACCAATAATGACCAGGGACCAAAAACCTCTTCCTTTAATTTCGGATTGGCCAGAAATGCTTTTGCACTCACCTCAGCAATGGTTGCCAGTGCCTGGTTACTTGCGCCTTCCGCTTCCAATGCCGATTTCGACACCAGCGTAATCTCTTCTTCTTCCAGCATCCCTGCAGAAAGTGTATTGAAGTTTTTGCAAATCCCTTCAGTGAGCATCGTTGCCGAAGCAATCGCAGCTACCTTTTCTGCAAGCGTATCTTTAAAGCGTGTTAAACCGGCCGAAGCCACGCCTAACAACAAACCCGGATTAGTACAAAATTGTCCTGCTCCCATAGTAATCGAAGCTGCATACTGTTCCGCTATCTGTTCCGCACGTGTTTCCAGCGCTTCCGGCAATAATAAAACAGGATTAATACTGCCCATCTCTGCAAATACAGGAATAGGTTCTTCTCTTTCTGAAGCCAGTTTGTTCAGTGCCATCCCTCCTTTAAACGAACCCGTAAAAGTTACCGCTTTGGTTTTTGGATGTTTTACCAGTAATGCACCAATTTCATAACCATCGTCAAACAGCATAGAGAATACCCCTTCAGGCATTCC